>Ga0207702_10000646_pt1 | contig 38120 bp, 26 predicted proteins | sample KBSCornC62_FD_184302 | JGI IMG/M metagenome (GOLD analysis project Ga0207702, IMG submission 184302) | Corn rhizosphere microbial communities from Kellogg Biological Station, Michigan, USA - KBS Corn C6-2 (SPAdes) (version 2) | ecosystem: Host-associated > Plants > Roots > Rhizosphere > Soil ... | reverse complement strand
GTCCTTAATTTGGTTGGCAGGATCATTGCTAAAGCGCAGGTAAATCACCACCGGGTATATCTGTTTGCTTATCGGGTCCCTCTTTATTTGGTTCAGCAATTCAAGCATACTGCCGGCGCCGGTATTTTCGTAATAACCGCCGTCCACGTAGTGCAGTTTATAGCTGGTGTCCCTCCCTTTGTGTTTGCCCTCCAGTATCTTGTGCTGCGGCAGCATCCCGCCCGGCGAAAACAGCGGGAACCGGCTGCTAAAATTGATCGCCGTGCTGTAATTAACACCCTGGCCACCGGTTTTATTCCGCAATAGGTCGCGCTGCCGGCTGTAAATAATATTCTTTGCGGGCACCACGTTGGTCACCCAGCACTGGTTGCCGGTTTCTACCTCGGTGGTATTGATTATGAGCAGTGGCAAAGGTTTGGTCCCCTGGTTTTGATATCCCGCCAGGAAGTCCCCGCTAAAAGTATTTGGTGCGCCCGGCTTCAGGATATGCTGAAAAGCATATTCCCAGGAGTCTTCCAGCGCGATAGCCCTGTCAAAACAAGGAACATGTACGGGGATCATCAAATTCAGCAGATCGCCATAAAACATTTTGCCGATAACCGGCGAGAGGCAGTCATTTCTAAAAAAACGTTCCGGCGGGGAGGACGCACTTTGCGAAAAATCGCCGGGCTTGTTCAAAAAAGTCTCCGCATTGTAAAAGCCCAGCCCCAGACTGCCACCGGATACCCCCGACATGGCGTAAACCGCCTTTTTAAAGTCGATATTGTTTTTGGCCAGCCGCCTTTGCAAACTGTCCAGGAAAATGGCGGTATACGCCCCGGTTCGCAGTGCGCCCCCTTCGGCGCAGATGAATACCACCGGGTATTTCCCCGAATCGGGCGTTACCTCGGTTTTATAATTGGCCAACCAGGCCCTGAAATGCGTTTTAAAATCCATCCGGGCAATATTTACCGGATGATGCAGGCGCGCGGGGTGGTCGTTGTTAAAGATGGACGAGCCTATAAACACAAAGAGAAAAAACACACGAAGCGAAAACCAAGACTTCCGGAATACGGCATAATCCGCATATAAAACACCCACGTACACGCCAATCCAGCAGGCAAACGCGCCGCAAAGCAGGCCCGGCGCCCCTAAACGTTCAAATATATCGCCATCTGCCGGCAAAAAACTCATCGTCAGCAACAGGATCAAAGCCGAAAGAAAGATCCACTTTACCTGCTTATGCAAAATTTGATAGAAGTTAAGCGGGATGAAATAGATCCACCTGAACGATTCAGCCTCATCCGCGCCGCCGTCTTCAAATTTTACAAATTTAAATTCACACGGCACGCTTACGCCCCGCGCTACCTGCTCTTCATTCTGCGGAAATTTATTGCGTTCGGCTGTTGCTGCCTTTTCAAAAAAATTGGTAAACGGCTTTAGGTTTTTGTGTTCCTCGGCTAAATAATTACCAGGTTTGGGTAAGGTAAAAACGTAATCGTTATAAATGCCATAGATTTTGCTGGTCCAGTAAATTTCGTGCGGGCTAAGCTTGGTGGAGCTCAGAAACCACTTTTTTTCTACACGTTGCATACGGTAACTTTCATACGTGTGGAAATAAAGGTTGGTCAGTATGCTCAGCATCCAATATACCAGCAAAACGGTGATCACCAACGGGATCCACATATCGTCGTTGCGCACGCTTGGCTCAGTGATCTGGATAACGATGAGCGCTATAATGATCAAAACGGAGGGCAGCATCAAACACCCCCCGGCAACCAGGCGCTGCAAAAATTTGCGCCACTCCACCCGCTCGGCGCTCAGGCTTTTGCCCGAATTGTCGGTAACATAAATGGAATAACGCACGCCAAATTCCGAGATTATGCTCCAGACAAAAATGCCTGTGAGCAGGGATAGCAGGCTCCAGATGTGGTAGTCGTGGATATCCTCGATCACGATCAGCAAAGCATCTCGCCCGGGCGAGATCAGCAGGAAAACAAAAATGGCCAGCACAACGAACAGTAAAAAGAAACCCGTGCTGCGCAATACGGCCAGCAGGTCGGTCAGCTTGGTTTTAAAAGGTATCGGCGCGCCGGATGTTTTATATTCCACGTACGCAACCCTTAAATTGGGTACAAAGCTTTTAAGGATAATACTGATGATATGCATAGCAGGACAGGGGAGGTTAACCAATCAAATATATCATTAACAGGCAAATATTTTGCAGGGGGGAAGTATGTCCCGAACTGTCGAGACGTTGTCACCCTTTTCCGAAAATCTGTATTTTAATTTTACAGGTAACTGCTTATCAATTAATATTTTTATGCAATTGAGCTTCCAGAAGCAGCTTTTCCGAGGCTTGTATAACAGCAAGACAATGCTCTTTAGGAATATAATCAAAATCATCCAGAAACTCATTTAATGAGTCTCCGGCCTCGAGATAATCAAACAGATTTTTAACCGGGACACGAGTTCCTTCAGAAACAGGCATCCCGCCCAAAATATCTTTATCGACCATTATAACATCCTTAATTTTCATTACTTTATTATTCGAACGTATTTAATTTTTCGTAAGGGTCAATACAATTGAGTTCGGTTATTCTTCCAAAGTCCTTTATATTTCGAGTAATTAGATCGAAATCGTGTACGATAGCAGTGGCAGCAATGATCGCATCCGGCAATTTCAATCTATAATTTCATCGCACTTCGATTGTTTTTAAAACAACTGCTTCATCCAATCCGAAAATAATTGATGAGTTAATAAAATCATTTAACAATTCCATCTGCCCTGATGCCGCATTAGGCCAAACGAGTATTTCTATGCGGCTGACTATCGACATTTGGATGGCGATTTTATCGATCAGCTCAAGTGCCGTCTACGGTAATTTATTTCCGAGATAGTCGATAAGTGCATTTTATCGACTAAATATCCCGTTCCCATTCGTTTCGAATATCTTTTAGGTGCTGTTGGAAGTCTTGATACTGGTCTTCGGTTAAATTCAGTTTTCCCCTAAAGTCTGATGGCTTTTTTTTAATGGGAGCTGTTGTTTGATTTAATTCATCTATTGCATAAAGCAGTACTTCAACCTGCCGGCCCACATAGTCGGCCGGAATATGAATAGATATATCCTGATTGTCAGGTGTAACTAATGTGCGAATCATTTTAAAAATCTATTTAAACAAATTTAGCGATTAAAGTTGATAAACAGTGTGTTGACAGATCGTACTTGTGTTTACGCCCCCGGTATCGAAGCAATCAAGCGTTTAGTATATTCTTCTTTCGGCCGGTAATAAATCTCATCCGGATCACCCATCTCCACAATCTCCCCCTTATTCATCACCATCATCCTGTCGGAGATGTGTTTGATCACAGCCAGATCATGCGAAATAAATATGTAAGTCAACTTAAATTCCTCCTGCAATTCCCTGATCAGATTAAGCACCTGCGCCTGTACGGATACATCCAGCGCTGATACCGATTCATCACAAATGATAAATTTAGGCTGAAGGGCCAGCGCGCGGGCAATCACGATGCGCTGCCTTTGCCCGCCCGAAAACTCATGCGGGTAGCGGTTAAAATGGTCGGGCAACAGGTTTACGCGGTCCAACAGTTCCAAAACCTTCTTTTTGCGTTTTGTATTGTTGGCGTAAAACTGGTGTACCTGCAATGGCTCCATTAAGGAGTCTCCGACGGTTAGGCGGGGATTTAAGGATGAGTAGGGGTCCTGGAAAATAATTTGTATGTCCCGGCGTATTTCGCGCAGGTCATTTTTCCTGAGGCTGCGCAGGTCGGTGTTTTCAAAATTTATGGTGCCGGATGTTGGCTCGATCAACCTTAAAATACTTCTCCCCAAAGTAGTTTTCCCACAGCCGGATTCACCTACAAGACCAAGTGTTTCACCCGGGTACACGTCGAAACTTACTTCCTTCACCGCCTTCACGAACTCTTGGGGTTTGCCTAACAGGTTTCTTTTTGTCGGGAACCAGGTGTTCAACTGTGTAATCCTTAATAGCGGTTCCTGTGCATACAGCTTACTTTTTCGTTCCACGATTTCACTGGGCTTGTACGCATAACCTTCTCTTATTTTTTCAATATTCGCTGCTTTTTTATGTTCTGTGTCGAGAAAATCGGCGATTACCGGCAATTTTTTTAAATGAAGGGCAGGAGCGGGGCGACAGGCCAGCAAGCCTTTGGTATAGGGATGCTTGGGATGAGTGAACAAAGTTTTAACGGGCGCCTGCTCTATCACTTCGCCCTTGTACATCACTAAAACGCGGTCGGCTATTTCGCTGATCACTCCCAAATCATGTGAGATAAATATCAGACTCATATTGCGTTCAGCCTTAAGCTTATGCAGCAGCTCGATGATGGTTTTTTGAACGGTTACATCCAGCGCTGTAGTAGGCTCATCGGCGATAAGTATTTCCGGGTTGCAGGATAAAGCCATCGCGATCATCACCCGCTGCTTTTGCCCGCCCGATATTTGATGCGGATAGCTGTCGAAAATCGCTTCTGGCCTGGGCAGCTGTACTTCTTTGAACAGATCGATGGTCCTTTGTTTTGCTTCCGCTTTACTGACGTTGAGATGCAGGCGAATAGCCTCGGTTATCTGGAACCCGCAGGTAAACACCGGGTTAAGCGAAGTCATCGGCTCCTGGAAGATCATGGCCATCTGGTGCCCCCTGATCTTTTGCATTTCCTCTTCCGCCAGGCTGCAAAGGCTGCGGCCGTTGAGTAAAACCTGCCCGCCGATATGGGTTTGCTTTTCATCAAGCAACCGCATCATCGCCAGTGAGGTAACAGATTTTCCCGAACCCGACTCGCCGACGATCCCGATCGTCTCGCCTTTGTCTAAATGAAATGAAACGCCCTTAACCGCCTCAAAAAGGCCGTTTTGCGTTTTAAACTGAATGGATAGTCTGCTGACGTTAAGCATATTTTTCAAGTCTCCCCTTTAGGGAAGATTATTCGTGTGTTGTTTTTTATTTCTATGGCACTCATGAGTGCTGCGCAATTTAGAGGGGTTTATCAGCGGCCCACTATGGTGATACAATCATCGGTTATCAACTCTTCGCCCCGGTAGCGCCTTAACAACTGCGCTGTCGCGATCACATCTTTTTCGCAGTAGGTACATATCCTTTCCAGATCGTTCTCCATCCAGTAAACATGACCCACCTGGCTGCCGTCGATATCATCCTTCGGCGTTGGGATGTCGAATATGGCCGTAAGCAGGCTTAACGAGGTGTAATTTTTATAATCGCCGAATTTCCAAAGCTCCATGGTATCCAGGTGGTTGATCTCCCATGGCTTGCGGCCCGAAATTTCCAGCTGGGTAGGGATCTTCACCCCGTTGATCAGCATTCTGCGGCAGATGTACGGAAAATCGAATTCCTTGCCGTTATGCGCGCAGAGTATCAGGCTTGCCGGCTGACTTGCCAGCAAAGTGGAAAACTCCTCCAGCAAAGCTTTTTCACTTTCTGGCGAGAATGATTTTACCCTTAAGCTTGTCTTTTTCCCGCCGGCGAATATGCCTACCGAGATGCAGATGATCTTGCCAAACTCCGCCCAAATGCCGGCCCGCCCGTAAAATTCCCGGGCCGTTTCTTCCTTGCGCTGGTATTGCGTCTTCAGTTCCCACAGCTTTTGAAAATGCTCGGGCATATCGTCAAAATCCCGGTACTGCGGTACGGTTTCAATATCAAGCACCATCAGGTTGCCCAGGTCGTATTGTTCAAGCATTTTTTACGTTCGTTTCAAGTCCAAATATAGTAATTCGGCGGGCGTAATCTCTTTGCCTCCGTACGCCTCACCTAAATCCTCTCCAAAGGAGAGGACTTCGATGCAAAATGGCGAATTTAAGGCTCTTTCAGCCGCTCGCCACGAGGTTTACATTGAACTTGTTAACACAAAGATTAAAACGAAATCAAAAGCCCTCTCCTTTGGAGAGGGTTGGGTGAGGCTACTTAGACAATACCTCAAAGCCCACATGCACCTCATTCCCGTTCCCATCCACTAAAGTCAGCGTATGCTTCCCCGGCGGCGGGTTTAGGGCTATCTGGTGAAAATCCTTCGTTTCCCCTACATAATCATCATCCAGGTGCCAGAATATTTTTACGCCGGCCTGCCGGTTGGCGGCATCGAAAATTACCCTGCCGCGGCTGCCATCAGCTTCCAGCGGCACGTATATTTTGGCGCCATCCTTCGGATAAACCACTTCCATGGGGTTCCCGCGTTCGCCCTGGGCGCAATCCGGCCTGAATGGCGGCAGCAAATGATATTCATAACTGCGGCTTTTGTAGTAATATTCCATCGATGGCGGCAGTACGAACCATTTTTTATTGACGATTTGGTCGGGCGGGACGCAATTGCCCGTCACCTGCCATTTGCCGTCAGCGGTTAAATGTACCAACTGGTGATAGGGGCAAACCGGCGCATTCAGCCCGCCTTTGGGTACTATTTCGTCATAAGTATCTTCACAAAACTCCCCGGCGCGGTAGCCGCTTTGCTTGCACACTTTTATTTTCACCATCTCCCCGGCCGGCATATCAAACCACTGGCGGCTGACAGGCAGCAACCTGAATATTTCGAACATCGCCGGGGCTGCCGTGTTGATTCCCGTCAGCCCGGGTTTACCTTCGCCATCGGTATTGCCTACCCAAACAGCAACCACATATTTTGGTGTAATGCCAATCGCCCAGCCATCGCGGAAGCCGAAGCTGGTACCGGTTTTCCAGGCAATGCGCTGGGTAGAGCTGAACCGGTTCCAGAGCATTTCTTCCCCCGGTCGCATCACTTCTTCCATGGCCTGCAGCGTATAATAGATAGACCCTGCGTCGATCAGTCCTGTTTTTTGCAGATCAGGCTTTTTGACAGGCATCACCGAATAAACCGGGTTGTGGTAATCTGCCGGATCATACTTGCCATTGTATTTATCATAGTGATTCAGTACACGCGCCATGTCGGCGTAGGAACCTGCCAGTTCCCAAAGGGTATTTTCGCCGCCGCCCAATATCAGCGATAGGCCGTAATGATTGGCGGGTTTATTCAATGTGGTGATGCCAACTTTGTGCAACAGATCGTAAAACCGTTCGGTTTTATATTCCTGCAGCAGCCGTACAGCCGGCACATTTAGCGATCGTGCCAAAGCCTGTGAAGCCGGTACAGCCCCGTCATAAACCAAATCGAAGTTTTTTGGATGAAAGCTCAATATCTGTGTCGGGATATCCGGCAGCAAGCTATTCGGCAGGATGAGCCCGTCGTGCATCGCCGAGGCGTACAACAGCGGTTTAAGTGTACTACCGGGACTTCGCGGCGCATTTACCACATCCACATCGCTTTGCATCAATGTGTCCTCCGGGTGCGAGATATTACCCGCATAGGCTAAGGTTGCGCCTGTTTCCACGTCCAGCACCACAGCGGCGATATTGTTAATATCATTCGCTTTCAGTTGCTGGTGGTGGCGCTCCAAAATCTGGTTTACCTGGCGCTGCAGGTTGGTACGTATAGTAGTCCTTAGCCGGGTATCGCCAAAACGATTGGCCTGGCTGTCCACCTTAAACCGCTGCAGCAAGTGCGGGGCGATCTGCGGCAGGGGCAGGGGTTGATCGGGCACCGGTTCCAATTTTGCCAGTGAAGCCGTGGTGGCATCAATAACGCCCTGCTCGCTCAGCTTATCCAGCAGCTGGTTGCGTTTTCTTAATAGCGTTGCCCTGTTTTTACCCGGGTTAACCAGCGACGGTGAATTTGGCAATACCGCCATGGCAGCCATCTCGCCCCATGACAATTTATCCGGGCTGCGGCCAAAATAACGCCATGACGCCGCATCCAATCCAACCACATTACTGCCAAACGGCGCGTTGCTGGCATAAAGCGAAAGTATCTCGCTTTTTTTATAGCGGCACTCCAGCCGCATTGCCATAAATATTTCTTTGGCTTTGTTGACTAAGGTGCGCTTGTCTTTAGTGGCCAGCCTGATCACTTGCATCGTGATGGTGCTGCCGCCGCTTTCCACTTTGCGCGAATGAAAGTCCTGTTTGATCGCACGCCCCAGCGCAAGCAGATCGACACCGGGATGATGCATAAAGCGCTTATCCTCGAACGTGATAATGCATTGCTTAAATTTTTCGGGCACCTCGGCGTTCGGCGGGAAGCGCCATTGCCCATCCGTAGCGATGGCGGCGCCGAGCAATTGCCCGTCGGCATCGTCGATGACATACGACGTAGGGCTGTTAAACAGCGGTTTTGGCAGGCAAAACCAAAACAGCAGGAACGAAATGGTTAAAAACACCAGCAATATGATTACTTTTGGTTTTTTCAGGACGTTTTTTATACGATTTAGACCCGGTCGCATATTGTAATGAAGATAGACAAATTATCAATTATTATCCCCGCGTATAACGAAGGAAGTACGATACACCTCATATTAAATAAAATCAAGGCCGTTAACCTTATTGAAGATATCCAAAAGGAGATCATCATTGTTAACGACTGCTCCACCGATAACACCGACCAGGCTATTGCTGATTACAAACTCAGCAACCCCGATCTCGACATCAACTACATCCGGCACGAGACCAATAAAGGCAAAGGCGCCGCACTGCATACCGGCATTGCCAAAGCTACCGGCGATTACCTAATCATCCAGGATGCCGACCTGGAGTATGACCCCCAGGAATATAACGACCTGCTTAAACCCGTTTGCAGCGGCTTCGCTGATGTGGTTTATGGCTCGCGCTTTATGGGCAATAACCCGCACCGCATCCTTTTCTTCTGGCACACCATCGGCAACCGCTGGTTAACCTTTGCATCCAACATGTTCAGCAATATGAACCTGACGGATATGGAAACCTGCTATAAGCTCTTCAACACCAAACTCATCCAATCCATCAAGCTCAGCGAGCCAAGATTTGGCTTTGAGCCCGAAGTAACTCAAAAGATCGCCCGCGTACCTAAGATCCGTATTTACGAAGTAGGTATTTCCTACTACGGCCGCACTTACGACGATGGCAAAAAGATCGGCTGGAAGGATGGGGTTAGGGCGATTTACTGTATCTTGAAGTATGGGTTGTTTCGCATGCAGTGATTAGAGATTAGAGACCAGAGATCAGTTAAAAACGGTATCTAACTAATCTCTAATCTCCAGTCTCTGATCTCTACTTCACCACTTCCACCCACTGCCCCTTCAGCAACGCACTGATCGATTTATTATACATCGCCTCGCAATATACCGCCGGCAGGTAATATTTACCCGCATACGCTGCGTTCAGCATCACGTTGTACTTTAATTCCTTGCCTTGCATGGCGCCGAAATAGGTATAAACGCGGTCATCCCTGATGTCGATATAGTCATACTCCGAGGATGAAAATGCGCTTTCCGTTCCGGTTAGCCGGGAGTTCAATATCTCCCAGCCCGAAGGGAACATCTGCGTTAAGGCCATGTTGTAATAATATTCGTGGTGGCCGGGGTTTTTGATAATTACCTGCGCCACGAAATCCGTGCCTTGTTTTAGTTTGGCCGGGTCGAGCTCTTTACCGTTCAATGTAAAATAACTAACGTGCATATCCAGGATATCCGGGTTGATGTTTGTTTTTACATCGTCGCCGGATGATGGCTGGCCCTTTTGTATCAAGCGAACATACAGGCGGTTTTTGCCATTGTTCTTTAAGGTCAGCTTGCCACCATTTTCGGGGATTGCGGATTGCCATAGGTAGGATGGTGAGCTCACCGTCCCCGCAGCTGCTGCGGCATGATAATTAAATGTCAGCTTAGCTCCGGTTTTGTTTTTTCCGCAGAACTCTGCTATCGCGATCAGCGAGTAAGCCGTGGTTTGCGTGCTGTACCAGTCATCGTGCGACAAACGTTCAGCCACCAGGTGCAGTTGTGCTGCAGCCTGTTGCTGGCGGCCAAGCAAGGTCAGTGTTTCCAAAACCATCGCATCATCCCGCAGGTCGGAACCATAGGTACCATAGAGCGAATAATACGGTTTGATCGTCGTCGGCAAGCCAGCGATCAATTGCAGCCCGATCTCCGGTTGCCCTGCGAGCTTGTAAGCCGCCGCCAGCCGCCAGCGCGCCTCGATACTCAGGTACGGGAACTCCCTAAGCCGGTTCATGGCGCCCATTTCCGGTGCGCGTGCTAGGGCCAGCAGGTAAAGCCGGTAAGCCTGTGTCAGGTCCGATCCGTAAAAGCTCCTGGTGTCAGGCGCCCAGGTTTGGGCCTTTTGTTTTTCATAGATCTTCCAGTGCTCGATAAAGCCGATGGGCAGGCTGTAACCCTTATCTTGGGCAGCGAGCATAAAATGCCCTGCATAGTTGGTGCCCCATTCATCGGCGTTGCCACCACCTGGCCAGTAATTTAAACCACCGTCAGTAAGCTGGAATCCGTTCAGCCGGTTGATGGTCGCTTTAATGTCACGCTCGGTTTCAGCCTTTTGACGCGGCGTCAAATCAAGCAACTGATCCAAAAACAGTTGCGGGAATGCCGAGGATGTGGTCTGTTCCACGCAGCCATACGGATATTCGATCAGGTAATCCAAACGCTTTGTCAGGTTAAGGGGTGGGATAGAGGCTACCTCCAATGTCGACTTGTTGGTGCCACTTATGCCAAGCGCTTTATAATCCGTGTTCCAGCTTTCGCCGGGCGCCAGTTCCTTCTCCTGTATCTGCGTGATCGGCGGGTTCGGGTTACGCACATTCATCTCGACGTCATATGCCGAGACTTCGCCGCCGCTTTTCGCCACGATGTGAACTTTACCCACGCCAACAAAATCCTTTACGTCCAAATCAAAAGTCACCAGTTGATCACCCGTTTTTGTGAAGGTAACGGTCTTCTGATCGTTACCGGCCAGGTTGCTGAACATGTTTGATGTTACCTGCAAATTCACCGTTTTGATGTTGTTCTCCATCGCAAAAACGGTTACCGGCAGCTGTATTTTCTCCGATGGCCCCAGCACACGCGGCAGGGTGGCCAGTATCATCAGCGGCTTTCTTACAGATACGTATTTATCGGCAAAGCCATAACCGCCCTCGTGCCCAGCAATAACCATCACCTTTACTGAGCCAATATATTGCGGCAGTGTAAACCCATGGGTTTGTTTTTCGCCTGCAGCCAGGTGGTATGGCCCCAGGAATTTCACCACAGGCTTAAACCGGTTTACCGTAACATTGTGGTTAACCCCGGCTGTACCGTCACCGCCGATGCTTAAAATACGCTCCAGGCCGGTGCCATATGCGCCGATCACATAATCAAAAAGGTCCCAGGTTTTTACGCCAAGCGCTTCTTTTGCATAAAATGTTTCATGCGGGCTCGGCGTTTTATAATTGGTGATATCCAGCAAACCTTCATCCACAATGGCGATGGTATAGGTCATTTCCTTGCCCGATGCCTCCGAAATGGTAACCGACGACGGCGTCTCCGGCCTGATCTTATCTGGCATACTGATCACTGGCTTCAGTATAGTTGCCGGGTCATCAACTGTCAAAGGTATTACGCCGTACATTCTTATCGGCAAGTCGTTCACCGTTTGCGAATGGCGCTGTAATAAGGTAACATTCACGAAAATGTTAGGCGCCATGGTGCCGTCTATCTTAAAGGTATACCTTGTTTGGCCTTTTTTAGTGTCGATCCAGGTGGTGCTTAATATTTTGCTGCCATTTTCAAGGCTGATCAACGCCCGCCCGTCCGACATGGTTGGGATGGTTAGTGTGGCCTCATCGCCAACCTTATAATTTGTCCTGTCCGCAGTGAACGAAAGCATGGCCGCTTCGGTCGGGTTGGTTTCCTGCAAACGTTCCGCCCAGTTTGGCCAGTCGATATACATGATCTTCCCGGTTGAATGCCCTGTCTGGGCGTCTTTCACCCTGATCAGGTAGCGGCCCCAGTCGGCAGCTGCGATGTTCAGGTTCCATTTGGCATGCCCGTTCACCACTTTTATGGTTTCGGTTTTTATCAGCTTGTTGTACTTGTCCTGCGTAAAATTGCTGAATTCGGTTCCGCTTTCGTCCCACCACCAGCGCCATTGCACCTTATAAAGTTCCAATTCCACATCCCGGGTGCCTTCAAATGGCTTCCCTTTGGTATCCACATCGGCAATATCTATCTCGTTGTTCCGGCCGGTGTATAACATGCCGGACCAATCGCTGCCTTTCGGCGTTTTTATACCCACGTAGCCCGGGTAAACATTATATGGCATACTCATGGATTGTATGCTGAAATTACCGCCCGGCTCAAAAACCTTGATCAGGAAATTCGCCGAAAGCTGCCCCGGCGCCTGTTTGTCAATCGCCAGGTCGGTATTTACCGTTGCTTTTCCTTCGGCATCCAGCGCGCCGTCGAACATATTCGCCGTTTGGGTGCTGAACGATAGTGTTGGGTCGTCAAAACTATAGCCATCAAAACCCTTGAAACTGGTCGTTCTTGAGGTCAGGAAGGCATCTATCTTCGCCTTTAGATTTTGCGCGGTTCCTCCGAAAAGCCACTGGGCAGTAAGCAGACCCCTTTGGTCGTTTCCTTTGGTTAATTCAGTCGCTCCGCCAAAGGTCAGGCCGATCTTCAGCCGGTTAGGCATAATGGTTTCTATCTTCACATTCTTTTCAAACACGGCGCCGCCCACTTTTACCTTTGCCGACCAGTTGCCGGTTTGCGACCCGGTCTCTGTGGCAGTATGGAAGCTGTAAAAACCATCAACGGCCTGTGTCTTGATGATACGCCGGTACAGTTTGTCGTTGGGGTCATAAAGGTCAAACTCAACCGGGTGGTCGGCCGGCAGGGTTTTTAGCTTATCCTCGAGTATAAACGACATAAAGATCGAATCGCCCGGCCGCCATACGCCGCGCTCGCCATAAATAAATCCTTTAAGGCCCTTTTGCACTACGTCGCCGCCCACACTAAAGCGCGACAAAGGCAGCGAGCTGCCATCATCCAGCCTTAAATAGCCGCGTTCGTTGCCGTTTTTAGCAACCAGCAGGTAGGGTTTTCGTGTAAGCTGAACCTTGGCAAAGCCATCACCATCGGATTTGGCTTTGTAGATCACCTGTTTCTGAAAATCCATCAGCTCCAGTTCAACACCGGCAATCGGCTTGGCGCTCAGGATATTGGTTACGGCCACCATCATGGTGTTATCATTCCCGCGCTTGGCGATCAGCCCGATATTTGAGGCAATGATATTGCGCGCCGCCCACTTGTCTTTTGTGAAGTAGGAATTGGTGCAGGGGTTATCCTTATCCGACCAGCTAAAGTCGTCGGGATAGTAACTGTCATACCTCGACCAAAAGTCGTCGTCCTCGTCACTCACTTTGGCGCTGTTGCTGTAGCTGGTGCCGCCTTCTCCTTCATCGTCGTATCCATCCTCGTCGTCGTGCTTTTTCAAGGCCGGGCTGCCGAGGGAACAATTGTAAAGTGAGTATTCTTTCCTGAAGCCGATGATCACGCGGTAAATAGCGCCGGGTTCGGTACGCAGCAATTTATCCACATCCAGCATAAACCGGTTCTTTTTATTCAGATTAAGGCTTTTATCCTCATCCAGCCGTATCGTTTTCTGAACGACAGGCTTGCCCACGTAACGTAACTCGTCGCCACCGTCGAACCCGTTGTTTTGGAAATACTGCGGTACGTTGTCGGCATAAATTTTTATGATGCTTACGTCAACTGCGCTCAGGTTTACCGCCTCAAACGGCATCATCAGTTTGCCCGAATCGGGCAGGATAACGCCCTTTCCGGGAATGGTGACCAACGGCATCCGGTTTTCAAAAAACACATTGGCCGAGTAGCCTTTTTTTATCTTTTGATGCGATATATTTTCAACGCCCTCGTTTACAAAAACGTTGTAATTCCCTTGCAGCTGCTCAGGCGCATAAACTTTTACCATGCTGCCCTCAATAGTATAGGCAGGGTCGGTGATGTTCCCGATGCCGATCAGTCCATTTAGTTCCTGTCCAATTTTTATCGCATCCGAAAATTGGATCAGTACATATTGGTCCTGGTCCTGGGATGCGCGTATATCCAGCACTTTAAAATCACCGATCGCCGGGATGATAAACTCCTGGGTACCTTTTTTATCAACGCCGATGCTGCTGCCATCCCAGGTGATAGTCAGCGGGTTTACCTTATCTTTTTCGCGCTTAACCTGCGTTATGGTAAAGTTGTGCGTTTTGGTGACCGGGTTGTGCTGCCAGGTCACCAGCACCGGGAAAGTAAAATTCGCATTGATCAGTTTTTCAACCTTGTCGGAGTTTTCATTATCTGCCGTCGTCACGAAGCCGGTGAGCTTCATTTTGTCGGTAGAGGTGTTGGTAGCCGTTTGCAAACCGTTAAAGGTTACATTAAAATCAGGCTTGATGGTTTCGAAGCCGAATTTAAAGTCCTCAAACTGGTCGGGGACTTTGGTGATCTTGCTGAGCTTAAACTCGGCGGAATAGCTTTTGTCCGGGTCGAGCCGTTCAGCGGGCTTAAACTCGATGGTCCGCTCGTCCACCCAGTAGGCTTTGCCTTTAATTGACGGCGAAAAATCAAAAATACCCGCGTCGAGCGCACCATTTTGTTCGTGAATGGTCTGCACGTCTCCCGCCAGGCGGATGCGGATCGGGCTTTCCTTGGAAATGATGCCCGTTGTGTACGACTCGATATACTTGCTGAATCCCGGGTCGATCTCCGTTTTTTTGTGGTGGTGAAAAATAATAAAGGCAATAACAATGGCAAGCGTCAGCAAAACGCCGATGGTAATTAATCCTTTCCGTGAATTGGAAAGGCCTTCAGAAGTGTTCATGGAATTTGGTTGTTTTAAGTAACGAAAGTTAAATACATTTTTTTGAAAAAAAATAATATTTTGTAAAATTTATTTTTGGCAGATGATAATTGGCAATTATTGGCCATTTACAGACTATTAGGCCTGATATATTGCGATTCGCTGACAATTTACACAGTCGCTCGGATTGCTGAACTGCATCTGATAAGGCAGGCGGCTGGCAAATCATCGAGAAAAGCTGACTCATGAACGCACAGAAATCTAAATGTACGTCGCAAAACCGCGCAAAATCGCCGCCCGTTTAAAATATTTGATAAAAAAGCAGGTGATATTCAATGCAATCCTGCAAAAACCTTCTATAAATTAACGGATAAAATTCCGTCATTAAAGAATACGCGCCCGCTTTTTATTTTTGAATTTTCGTACTCCTGAGCGCAGCTTTTTTTGTCATCCTGAGCGCAGCGTTTTTTGTCATCCTGAGCGCAGCGAAGGATCTTCTGCGTCACGCGTCCGAACTATTCAGGCGGTAATGTCGCTTCAAGATCCTTCACTGCGTTCAGGATGACAAATCCGGGGTATCAATATTAAATAATTGTAAACTCAGCTTTTTCTGTTTTGAAATGAACCATTGTTTAACTATTTTAATGCGGAAATTAAATCCGCCGTAAACGCCCATGCCAAACCCCAAACCCGAGCAGCTAAAACGTGTATTAAAACCAATACATCTGTGGGCCATCGCGGTAGGTTTGGTTATATCCGGCGAATATTTTGGCTGGAACTTCGGCTGGGCTGTTTCGGGTACTATCGGCTTTTTGATCGCCACGGTGATCATCACCATCATGTACGTCACTTTTATTTTCAGTTATACCGAGCTAACGGCGGCTATACCGCATGCCGGCGGCGCCTTCGCCTATGCTTACCGGGCCATGGGACCCTTTGGCGGGCTGATAGCGGGTTATGCAACCCTGATCGACTTTTTGTTTGCCACGCCGGCCATTGCGATAGCGCTGGGCACTTATCTCAATTTTTTGTGGCCCGCTATTCCGGCTTTATATTCAGCGCTTTTTTTTAACGTGGTTTTTATGGTGATCAATTATTTGGGGGTGAAGGAGTCGGCGATATTTTCCGTTTTTGTCACGGTGCTTGCCGTGGCCGAGCTGCTGCTTTTTATGGGTATTGTGTCGCCTCATTTTAAGGTGTCGAATTTTATGAGCCGTCCCATGCCCTTTGGCTGGGCAGGTGTTTTTGCCGCGCTGCCCTTTGCCGTTTGGTTTTACCTGGCAATAGAAGGCGTGGCTATGGTGGCTGAGGAAGTTAAGGAACCAAAGCAAAACATTCCCAAAGGCTATATTTCAGCGCTCGGCACGCTCATCGTACTGGCCTTTGGGGTAATGGTCCTCACCGGAGGCATTACCGACTGGCGCAAACTGAGCGGCGTGAGCGACCCGCTGCCCGAGGCGATTCGCTATGCGCTCGGTAATCAAAATAATTTAACGCGCATATTTGCTGGGATAGGGTTGTTTGGACTGATCGCATCCTTTCATGGCACCATCCTGGCTTCGTCCCGCCAGGTTTTTGCCATGGCCCGGAGCGGCTACATGCCGCGCGTACTTTCTGCTGTGAACCACCGTTTTAAAACGCCGCATTGGGCATTGGTGGCTGGTGGAATAGTAAGCTTTATCGCATTGTTTAGCGGCAAGGCCGACCAGATCGTCAGCATATCTGTATTGGGTGCGGTGGTGATGTATATGCTGAGCATGATCAGCTTATTCATCCTGCGAAAAAGAGAACCCCGCTTGGAGCGCCCGTTCCGGGCGCCGGTTTTCCCGGTATTTCCCGCCATCGCTTTATTAATCTGCGTTGTTACCCTGGTTGCCATGGTGTATTTCTATTTGTTTTTAAGCCTTTGCTTTTTCGCGGGACTGGCGCTGGTTATTGTGATTTTTATGCTCGCGGGTAAACATAAAACCAAAATAACTGATGACGTTATGCTTGAAACTGCCGAAGTGATCACATCCACCTCAACATGAGCCATAGCTTTAAAGTTAGAAATATCACTTACCGCTTTGCCGACCTGAAAACACTGCTGGCAAAGGCATCGTCATACAGAACCGGCGATGTGCTGGCCGATATTTGTGCCGAAAGCTATGAAGAACGGGTGGCGGCCCAGATAGCGCTGGCGGATGTGCCCTTAAAGACATTTTTGAATGAAACGGTTATCCCCTATGAAACGGATGAAATTACCCGGCTCATCATCGACCGCCATGACCAAAATGCTTTTAATACAGTCGGCAGTTTAACCGTCGGCGAATTTCGTGACTGGCTGTTAACCGACGAAGTGGATACGGCGATTTTAAATGAACTGGCGCCCGGCATCACGCCCGAAATGGCAGCAGCAGTATCCAAGCTGATGCGCAACCAGGATTTGATCGCGGCAGCAAAAAAATGCGAAGTGATCACAAATTTTCGCAACACTATCGGGCTGAAAGGTCATTTCTCCACCCGCCTGCAGCCGAACCATCCGACTGACGACCTGAAAGGCATCGCCGCCAGTATGATCGACGGCCTGCTGTATGGCAGCGGTGATGCTTGTATAGGCATTAATCCGGCAACCGACAGCCCGGCAACCGTAAGGAATTTGCTGGAATTGATAGACACCGTAAGGCAGCAATTTGATATCCCCACACAGTCCTGTGTGTTAAGCCATATAACCACGACTTTGGAGCTGATCAACGCCGGTGCGCCGGTTGATCTTTGTTTCCAGTCGATAGGCGGAACAGAGCTAACCAACTCCAGCTTTGGCGTTAACCTGGCATTGCTGGACGAGGCGTATGATGCCACCCTGTCGTTAAATCGGGGAACCACCGGCCAAAACGTAATGTACTTTGAAACCGGGCAGGGGAGTTCGCTATCCGCCAACGCCCACCACGGTGTCGATCAGCAAACCTGCGAAGCCCGCGCCTATGCCGTGGCACGAAAATATAAACCGCTGCTGGTAAATACCGTGGTAGGATTTATCGGGCCGGAATATTTGTATGACGGCAAGCAAATTATCCGGGCGGCGCTGGAAGATCATTTCTGCGGAAAGTTGCTGGGCCTGCCGATGGGCGTAGATGTTTGCTATACCAACCATGCCGAAGCCGACCAGGACGATATGGACAACCTGCTCACGCTGCTTGGTGTAGCCGGCTGTAACTTTGTGATGGGTGTGCCCGGCTCGGATGATATTATGCTGAATTATCAGTCCACCTCGTTCCACGATGCTTTGTATGTGAGGAAAGTATTGGGATTAAAGCCGGCCCCTGAATTTGAGCGGTGGCTGACGAGACAGGGAATTGACACCAATGACCCGCGTTTATTGACGAAGGTTTTCACAAATTTAGGTGAGGGACACGAATGATCGGGGTAAATTTCATGGAAAAGCGCTGATGTTAAATAATATGGAACAAGAGCCAACGGCACCCGATGTATTAAAAAAGCTGACGCAATTCACCGCAGCCAGGATTGCCATCGGGCGGGTGGGAACGAGTATTCCTCTCAGGCAATCGCTTCAGTTTAACTTGGCCCATGCACATGCGCGCGATGCAGTTTACTCGGTTTTAGATGTCGATGGTTTATTTGCCGGGCTTAAAACATTCGATCTGCCCGTACTGCACCTGCACAGCAAAGCGCAAAACCGTCAAAAATACCTGAAACGGCCCGACCTTGGCCGCCAATTGGACGAAGACCCGGCACAAAACTTAACCGGATACGCGGGCCATGACGTAGCCATCATCATCGCCGACGGTCTTTCAGCCGCCGCGGTAAACGAAAATGCTTTTGGCCTGCTCAGGCTCCTTATTCCAAAACTATCCGCTGCAAAACTTAAGATTGCACCGATTTGCCTGGTTGAGCAGGGGCGGGTTGCGATAGGGGATCATATTGCCAGCGCACTGGGCGCCAGGTGCTCCATTGTGCTTATCGGCGAGCGGCCTGGGTTGAGTTCGGCGGACAGTATGGGCGCCTACCTTACTTATGATCCCAAACCGGGCTTAACTGACGAATCGCGAAACTGTGTATCAAATATCCGGCCGCATGGCTTAAAATATAAACCAGCGGCCGAAAAGATATTTTATCTTATAAGTGAGGCTTTTAAAAGAAATCTGTCAGGAGTGGGGCTGAAAGACAATGCCGGATTGATCGGTCATTAGTCATTAGTCATTTGTGATTTAATGTCGTTTACTTAAGGAAATAGTTCCCGCCTGGCTTTTCCCACTTTCCAACGCCCGCTAATAATCCTCCTGTTTAACATAGCCCTGGTAAAAAATTGGCTTCCGGTTTGGCAAAAAGACGGTTAATGTAGCTGTGCCCTGACCGGTTATATCCAGCTTAAGCTCCCGTGTATTGCTCATGTTGGTGTTGGGGCGGATAACAACAGTATAGTGTCCGTTTGCGTCCTGCGATGAGTTGTAAGAATAACTGGTGGTGTTAAATTTGATCGAATCGGGTTTTAAGGGCAAGAAAGCAATCAGCGTATCTTTATAGATCGCAACATGATATTTGTGGTATGCTACCGAGTCGCTGGTGTCGCTTTTCGGTCTGGTAAGTTCAAAAACATAGTCTTTATTAGCGATCAGATCTTTGATCTCAGCCTTTTTTCCCGCCTTTTCTCCCGGCGACGGAACTTGTGCGTTCGCATTGTTTAACCCGGCGATAAGCAGCGCGGTGAAAATGCCGGTTATCCATAACTTTTTCATAGCCAGATGTTTATTATGTAAACCGCCGAACATTCAAAAAGTTCTGGTCCGCCACCATAAAAAAAGCCGGTGAATAACCGGCATACCAATTTTTTAAAACTAATCTTCCAGCAATCAGTGAGCCTCTGGTTTACGTGGCACAAAGCAAATGCCTTACTCGTTCGCTACTACATTTCCCCGGAAGGAAATGGGATCGCGATTGCTGCTGATCACCGATAAGGAGGCATAACCGTCGCTTGAAATATCCAGCGTCATTTGCTGCACATCCCGCCAGTTGGTAATGTTGTGATCTTTTGGTTTAATGGTGATTTGCCAACCATCCTTTTTAGCCTCTTTTTGCGTAAAAGCAAAATCAGTCGACGTAAACATGATACCCCCTTCGTTCGCTTCCGCCGGTGATGGCGCCAGGTGGGCTACGCCATAATAAGGCAAATAGGCAATAATACTGTCTTTGGTCACTTTCAGGTCGTAAGTCGACGTTAAATACTTTGTGCCGCCTGACATCGGTAATGCGTATTGTGCTATAAAATAGAAATGGTTATGTGCTACCATGTCTTTCACGGCCGCCCGCTCGGCGGCTTTTCTGTCCTGCCTGCTAGTTTGGGCGCTGGCGGCATTTAAAAATGCTGAAACTAACACCGCAGCTGCTAATGATTTGATCAAACGTTTCATCTTTAATGCATTGGGTTATTAAAGATACAACGTTTAGCGGCTTTTTTTGTTGTAAAAGTTGTAATAAGTTAAAAAGGTTGTAACATGTTGCTTTTACCATTACAACTTGTTACAACCCTTGCAACCTTTACAACCTTTTTAGCTTAAATCAAAGAAACACTCCGGTTCACAAACTCGGTGAGTTCAGCTCCCGTAAGTAATCCCTGCGAAAGCAGCGCCAGGTCGAATGCCTGCTTGGAAAGGCTGGTCTTCAACTCTTCGTTTTCCTCGCTTGCAATACGGCTGATCAATTTGTGGTTGCCGTTGATGATCACTTTATAATTATCTGGCATGCTGCCATAAAAGCCCATACCACCACCCATGGCCGCCATTTCTTTCATGCGGCGCATAAACTCGTCCATGGTAACCGTTACAGGCAGTTCGTCGGGACTTAAGCTTTCCACCTCGATGCGGTAAGCGGGTTTATTGATCGCTTTTTCAAAAACGGTTTTAACCGCTGTTGTTTGCTCTTTTGTAAGCACATGGGCCGGCGCATCTTCTTTTTTGATCAGCTTATCGGCAACGTCGGCATCCACACGCTTGAATGACGTTTTGTCCAGCTTATGCTCAACATGCCCGATAAAATGGCTGTCGATCGGCGAGTTCATCAGCAAAATATCATAACCTTTCTTCTCCGCCGACTGGATAAAAGCATCCTGTTTGGCGGCATCGTTGGTATAAATATAAACCAGGTTACCGTCCTTATCGGTTTGTTCGGGTTTAACTTTTTCCTTGTATTCCTCCAGCGTAAAGTTTTCTTTTTTGATATTGCTCAGCAACACAAAATCTTTCGCCTTATCATAAAATTTATCATCGCTGATCATGCCATATTTTACAAACAGGCCGATGTCACTCCATTTTTCTTCATAGGCCGGGCGGTCGTTTTTAAACAGCTCTGCCAATTTATCAGCTACCTTTTTGGTGATATAGGTATTGATCTTCTTCACATTGCTGTCCGCCTGCAAAAAGCTCCTCGAAACATTCAGCGGAATATCCGGCGAGTCGATCACACCATGCAGCAGCATCAAAAACTCAGGGACGATATCTTTTACCTCGTCGGTGATAAACACCTGGCGACTGAACAGCTTGATCTTGTTCCGCTGTATTTCAAAATCGTTCTTCAGCTTAGGGAAGTACAGCACACCGGTAAGGTTGAACGGATAATCTACATTCAGGTGTATCCAAAACAGCGGGTCTTCCGAAAAGGGGTACAGTTGCTTATAAAAGTTCAAATAATCCTCATCCTTCAGGTCGGCCGGCGCCTTTGTCCAAATCGGGTTAGTGTCATTGATGATATTGTCCGTCTCAATCGACTTGTATTTGGTTTTGCCTTCTTCGTCAACGCCGTCCTCTTCCTCCTGGGTATTCGTGCCAAATTTGATGGGCACCGGCAAAAATTTGCAGTACTTGTCCAGTATTTCCTGCAATCGGTGCTTGCTCAAAAACTCCTCGTTGTCCTTATTAATATGAAGGGTGATTTCGGTGCCGCGCTCAGCCAGGCTGCCTTCGTTTATTTCAAATTCGGTACTGCCATCGCATATCCAGTGAGCCGGCTCGGCGCCCTCCTGGTAGCTAAGGGTTTGTATTTCGACCTGGTCGGCCACCATAAACGACGAGTAGAAGCCTAAACCAAATCGTCCGATGATCTCATTGGCATCTTTGGCTTCCTTAAATTTCTCCATAAACTCGGTAGCGCCCGAAAAAGCGATCTGGTTGATGTACTTTTTGATCTCCTCGGCGGTCATACCCAGGCCGCGGTCGCTGATGGTGATGGTTTTTGCGGCCTCATCAAATGAAACTTCGATCTTCAGATCGCCCAATTCGCCATTGTACTGTCCCAGTGAAGCTAAACGTTTGATCTTTTGGGTGGCGTCAACAGCGTTTGAAACCAGCTCGCGTAAAAAGATCTCGTGATCTGAATAAAGGAATTTTTTAATGATCGGGAAAATGTTCTCGGTATGGATCGAAATGGTGCCTTTCTCTTGCATAATCTTATCTTATAAAATTTTTAGTTATCGTTTTTGTGATAACCATCACTATCAATGGTCGTTCCAAATGATATTGGGTTGACAAATTGGCAGGGGTAGTCATCAAAGTGTCGTTTCTGAATCGGCGCGTGTCTCCGTCCTTCCCGATCTTGTCGAAGCAATTCCCCGTCCTGTCTACTTTCCAAAATTGGCGTTACAAATCACTTTAGTTTTGAGATAATAAAAGTGTCTTAACGATAAGGCTATTAAAAATTAAGCTCATGAAAAGATTAGTAAACCTGGCTATCCTATTCATTTTAATGAATACCGGCCTTTCTGCCGCAGCTGCTGCAAAACCGATCAACTTTTATCCTCCATCAAATAATAGGATCATGTTCCAGCCATTGCCCTCAAATGCAGGAGTCGACGTCCGCGTAGAAAAAAAGGCGCCCGGAAAAGTCATCGTAATTATTTTTGACGAGTACTCGAATGTGTATTTAAAGGAAATTCTGCCGGTTGACGAGTACCTGAAAAGAGATTATATCCTTAACAGGCTGGATAACGGCAACTACACCATCGAAGTTACTTCAAACAAAAAAGTGATGAAAAAAGATTTCAGGGTTTGTGACGGGCAATGCTACATGTTATAACGCAGAATTTTCCATTAACAAACACAATAAATATTGCGATAGGTCAAGCCCGTCACATTAAGACAAATAAAATCATGAAAGAGAAACTTCCAATATCGCCCGCCGGCAAGCTCATCGCAGCCGGCCTGGTTACCGCCGTAGCGGGGGTTATTATCCAGATTGTTTCCGGTCATCCGTACCCCAAAGTGCCTCCCGTGTTTTTTATTCTTTTGATACCCGCCGGCTTGGTTATTTTTACACGCCGCCGATGGGCACCGATAGTTGCCACCATCGCAGGTTTGTTCCTGATAAACGGACTATTTGCGAGCGGTGCCTATACGCGCTTGTTCAGCATCACTAACGCCGGCGATTCCATTGGCCTGTGGATACAAACTATTGGAGTGGTTGCGGCAACCCTTGCTGGTATTGTCGCAATTATTCAAAACTATAGCGTTAAGACAGCATGACTGTGCAAAAAATACCCCGGCGACTGATCCGGGCAATCGCTGTAATAGTGGTGATACTGTCGATTATAGGGATCGCAGTTGTGATCCGCCGTTCATTGACGCTGGCAGGAGTCATCAAACCGTTTGTACATCCTAAATATGGCGCATTCGATAACGGCTTTCAGGGTAACAAAGTTTTAACTTTTGTCCATATTATACCCGGCGCCTTATTTATGATCCTGGCGCCGCTGCAATTTGTTCCGGGTATTCGCTCCCGCCATCTTTGGTTCCACCGTTTGTCGGGCCGGATTTTAGTTGTTTTGGGATTGATAATAGGCATTGCAGCATTAATCATGAGTTTCAAAACAAATATTGGAGGGCCAACCGAAACAGCGGCTACGGTTTTATTCGCCATTATATTTTTGTTCTCGCTTATAAAGGGTTTTTATCACATTCGCCGGCATGAAATCGCGCCTCACCGCGAATGGATGATACGAATGTTCGCTATAGGTTTCGCCGTTGCTACGGTACGCCCGATTGTCGGTATGTTTTTCGCTTTTTCCAGGCTTTCGCCGCATCAATTTTTTGGGATAGCCTTCTGGATTGGTTTTACCCTCCATTTAATAGTAGCGGAGGTATGGATCAATTATACCAGAAAACGGAATGTGCCGATTATTCCTTAGTTTTATTTATCCCGGATGAAAAGAACACTGAACTTTAAATATATAGGTTATGCCCTTCATGTACTTGTTTGGGGTGTAGTACTGTTGTTCCCTTACCTGGTCTCTAATTCGGCCAGTGGCTACCGGATCGGTATGATACCCGGGCGGCTATTTACCGCGACTGTTTTTATTCACATGGGCATTTTTTATGGCAATGCATTTTACCTGTACCCCAAATTATGTAACCGGCGCTGGTGGTGGCTTTATGTTATCAGTGCCGTTCTTGTCCTTATCGCATCCCATCAAGTAAAATTTTTCATCATCGCCGCATGGTTCCCCGATGTGCTCAAAAATACTGCCGCCACCAGGTTTGTACTTGTTCCCTCACTTGTTGCTTTCATTGTCAGTATTATTTACCGACGGATAGTAGATAAGATTCGATTTGAACAGGAGTTGAAAGAAAAACGGGCAGAACAATTATCCGCCGAACTGAAATTTCTGCGCTCACAGATCAGCCCGCATTTTTTGTTCAATGTTTTAACTAACCTGGTTTCCCTGGCCAGAAAAAAATCCGACCGGTTGGAGCAATCGCTCATCATGCTTGCGGATCTGATGCGTTATATGTTATATGAAACGGGGGAGAAGAAAGTGGAATTGGTGAAAGAGATCGAATATCTGAATAGTTACATTGCATTGCAAAAGCTTCGTTTTGGTGATGATGTAGCTATTGACAGCACTATAAAACTTAATAATGGCGACGAACATTACACCATTGAACCAATGTTGCTGATCCCTTTTGTGGAGAATGCCTTCAAACATGGAACAGGATATATCAAGCATCCCCATATCGCTGTTAAACTGTTGGTCGACAATGAATTATTAGTTTTTGAAGTGCTCAATAGTTTTGATAGAGCCCATGATATAAGCAAGGACGAAAGCTCAGGCATAGGGCTTAGCAACGTAAAAGCCCGTTTGGATATGCTTTATAAGAACAATTATTCTTTGGCTGTAAATGATAGTAATAACCTGTTTCATATTAGCTTAACCCTGAAACTGACATGATGCACTGTATAATCGTGGATGATGAGCAATTGGTGCTTGAGTTACTGGAAGATAATATCCGGCAAATTCCTTTTTTGCAGCTGATAAAAACATGTAAAAATGCCCTTGAAGCCATAGATGTTTTACAGGCAGAAAAGGTCGACCTTGTTTTTTTGGATATTCAAATGCCTGGGTTAAGCGGTCTCCAGTTTTTGCAGTCGTTAAATGAATCACCGCTTATCATTTTAGTTACCGCTTATGAAAAATATGCACTGGAAGGATTTAACCTGCATGTTGTAGACTATATTTTAAAACCGTTTAGTTTCGAACGTTTTTTAAAAGCTGCCAACCGCGCAAATGAACTATTTAAGTTAAAGGGGTTGAAAGCCACCGGATCAGCTGATGTGCCCTATTTTTTTGTTAATGTTGAATATACGCTGGTAAAAATTGTGGTGGCTGATATTGAGTACATCGAAGGCTTGAAGGATTATATAAAAATACACCTTTCATCATCTCCCAAGCCGGTGCTAACTCACATGACGATCAAGGCAATAGAAGAAAAGTTGACCTCCCCGAAAGGGCCGGTCGCATTTATCCGCACACATAAATCTTTCCTGGCCGCAGCATCAAAAATAACCTCCATAAAACGCGATTTTGTTTGCATTAACGAAAAGGAAATACCGGTAAGTGAATTTTATAGAGACAATTTGAAAAGCTTGCTTTGAAGAAACAAAAAGCCCTTATCCCTTTAAAGTTGTCCGGTTAAAACATCGAAAACCATGTGCAAAGCTTCTTTTGTTGCTATATCGGTAATATTCCCATCCTTATCCATCTTCGACCGCACAAACGGGATCAGCAAGGTAGCATCCTCCAAAACATTAGCACCCAATGCACTCTTCAATATCAAACGCAAGGCTGCATGCGTGTGTTCCCCGCCGGTTGAAGCAGTAATTAACGCCAATGGCTTACCTTCCAGCGAGCCGCTGCCTACCGTCCAGTCCAGCAGGTTTTTCAGCGAACCGGGTACGCCGAAAGCATATTCGGGGCTGCAAATGATAATGCCGTCAGCCTCAGCCAAAAGTTGCCGTAAGCTGCTGACGGTTTCAGGCGGGTCGCTGTTATCCAGGCCGGGATCAAAATGAGGCAGCTGCGCCACCCCGCTATAAATGATATAATCCACATCCGCTGGCGTAAGGCCGGCCAGGTACTGCAAAATAATATGGTTTGACGAGCCGGCCCGCAGGCTGCCAGAAATGGCGACGATCTTTTTGTTACCAGACATACCGCAATACTAACTGATAAACCTCAGGGCACGCACTGTATAAAACAAATATGATGAGCGATTGACAGAAGCTGCTAACTTATGTGCAGTCCGCCCACAATTTTCAGCGCTTCCTCAAACCGCGTTGTTTGTACATTTTGCAAAACCTGCTGCAGGTGCACACGCGCATATTGCATCTTAGCCCCGCTGCCGGCAAGGTCAATTCTGCCCGACCGCATCTGGTTGTGGAAATCCCGAAAATCAGGCACTGTTGCATCGGGGTCAACAATTTCCCCGGCAGCGACGGCTATCCGCATAAAAACAACCAGGTAAAAAATATGCATCAACTGCTGCATCAGGTAAAAACGGGCGCGCTGGTATTCATCGGGCGTTTGTCCAAAATAGGTCTTTAAAAAATCTTTTTCATCAGCATCATTGGCCACCACGAAATTGCCGGTTACGGCAAGGTCGGCATATCGGTCGTTTAAAAAGCCGGCTTCCCAGTCGACCAGCCAAACGCGTTGTCCGTCAAAAAGGATGTTTTCGGGTTTAAGGTCGTTATGGCACGAAACCAGGTTTGCGGGATCGTCCTGCGGGTAAACCGATTTGATGCGTTCGTATTGTTCAAACACATCGCCCGCGAGCTCGCCGCTCAGCAGTTGGGCCGACCGAAACCTCTGCACAAAACCATCCATAGTGACCAGGTAGTTCATCCGGTTGGCGAAAGGCGGAAGCGCATGCAGCTTTTTCAGGGTGGCGGGCATCAGGCGTAAAGCAGTTTTAATGGGGAACGGGCGTGCAATTACAAAATCAGTGATGGATACCCTGTCTTCCACGCTGGTGTACCAAATTCGCGGCGCAAGGCCTGCATCCGCCGCCGGCCGCATACAGGCGAACTGGATAGAAGGGTCGCCCATGGCATCGGTTTGTGTGATGACGCGCAGCAGGTAAGGATGGTCTTTCACAGTCATTTTAAAGATAAGCGCCGAACTCAATCCGGCCGTGAGGGGCTCAATATTATCAAAGGTGTTTACGCCAAAGGCTGCAAGCAGTGCGCGTTCAACAGCGGCCTGCCTGTTTTCGGGGATCATTGGGTTCATAAAAGATGGTGTAACGTGTTGAGTAATTGGATTAATACCCAAACGGATCAAAAGTAACCTGAAGGCAAACGAATTATTTTAATGATTGCCGAAATGGCTGTATTAGGTTGAAATTGCGGGGATTCCTCATTTAGCCGGTCGGCGAAGGAAATAGTTGCGCTTCCATCGCCAAACGCCGCCCGGCATAAATAAAGTCATTATTTTCGGTGTTATAAGTCATTACGCAAGTGTTTGGTGAATAATTACAACTGGATAAAAAAAATTATCCGGGATAGTGCACCGGTGTTTTGATGCCGATTGGTAGAGACGCGATGCATCGTGTCTCTTAACCCGGATTTCGCTCGAAATTTATCCAAATCCGATCTTCTTTCAAAGACGCGATGCATAGCGTCTGTACGATTCCTCCATTTAAACAGCGCTAAACCGGGTTAGAAAAACCGGCCCTACCCGCTAAACTGCAAAATAAACGACGACCCGGTTCCTTCGGTAGATTGCACCAGTATATTGCCTTTATGCAGCAGCATGATCTGTTTACACAGGCTAAGCCCTATGCCGCTGCCATTTTTGCGGGTGCTGAAAAAGGGGATAAATATTTTGTCCTGCAGCTCGGGGGGCATGCCCATGCCATTGTCGCTTACTTTTACCAGGGTTTTGTTATTGCTGGTGATCTCTGCAGACAGCGTAATACGCGGATGCTCGCGTTCCTTTACAGCTTCTACCGCGTTAACCAGCAGGTTGATCATCACCTGCTCGATCAGGTTATGATCAGCTTCTATACCAAGGGTAGGATCGCGAAGGATGATCTCCAGCTCAATGTTCTTTTTCTCCAGCGAAGGGCGCATCAGTTGGTTCAGGCTTTCGAACAGGTTACGCACCAGTATCTTTGCCAGGTCCAGCTTGGTGATCTTGTTCAGGCTGCGGTAGCTTTCGGTAAATTTCAGCAGGCCCTCGCTGCGGCGTTTGATGGTATCGATGCCTAATTCCAGGTCCTCCAGCTGACCGCCCAGGTCGCTGTTGACGATCTCCGGACTTTTCAGCCTGTTTTTCATGGTATCAGCCAACGAGGAGATAGGCGCCACCGAGTTCATGATCTCATGCGTCATTACGCTCAATAGCTTTTGCCAGGCTTTTGATTCGGTTTCGTCCAGCGCCTCGCTCACGTTCTGAAAAGCGATCAGCTTGTACACTTTTTCGTCGCTGCGCAGCATGCTGGCGGTCACCAGTATTTTTACCAGTTGCCCGTTCCGGTTAATGGTTAATATTTTGGCGTCGCCGGGTTTTAGTTTGATCAGCTCTTTGTATAAAGCTTCTTCCCGTTTCTCCAGCGAATGGACGGTTTTGAGGTAGGGGATGCCCATCAGGTTTTTAAATGCCTCATTGAGCCAGCCGGTTTCCCCAGTTTCCTGCTCGTACGACAGGATGCCCGTATCCACCAGCTCCAGTATTTTTTGCAGGTAATGGTATTGCGTTTCGCGCTCCCTGCTGATCAGCTTAAAAGTGGTATTGATCTCGTTAAAGCCCTTGCGCAACGGCTTTAATTCATTTGGCGCTTTGCGCACATCAAAATGGCGCGAGAAATCGCGGTAATGGATAGACTCGACAAACTGGCTCACCTCATCCTGGGCCTTTTTCTGGAAGCGGATCAGGTCCAACACCGAATAAGCAACCAGCGGCACCGTGATCACCAAAAACAAGGTGTTATTGCTCACCACCAGCATGGAGGATGCCGTTAGTACAATAAACAACAGCACAACCCGCAGCACCAGCCGCCATTCGTATCGCTTAAATATCATATTTGCTCAGTCTGCGGTAAAGGGCCGTACGCGTTAACCCCAGTTCTTTGGCGGCGCGGGTGATATTACCGTTATGCTTTTCAATTACCCTTAAAATAGCGTTTTTCTCCAGGGCGCTTAACGGAACGTTATCATCGTCGGTAATGGGTTCGGCCTGCGTTTCCAGGATAGAGAAGATCAGGTCGTCAGCCCGCAGCGTATGATCGTCCGCCATAATAACCGCACGCTCAATGGTATATTGCAGCTCGCGCACGTTGCCTGGGTAGGTGTAGCCCTTTAGTTTTTGTATTGCGCCGGCATCAAAATCCACAGAGGGTTTAAGATATTTATTGGCGTAAAACCTGGCAAAATGGCGCGCCAGGATCACAATATCGTCATTGCGTTTGCGCAGCGGCGGCATATTGATCTCCACGGTGTTGATGCGGTAAATCAAATCCTTCCGAAAACGGTTTTCGTTCGCCAATTCACTTAAGGGGAGGTTCGTGGCGCAGATCAGCCGGATGTCTATATCGACCGCCCGGTTTGTGCCGAGCCGGGTTACCTGCCGGTTTTGCAGTACGGTGAGCAGCTTTGCCTGCTGCTGCAGCGTGATATTACCGATCTCGTCCAGGAACAGGGTGCCACCTTCAGCTTCCTCAAAGCGCCCTGCGCGGTCGTCGCGGGCATCGGTATAAGCTCCCTTTTTATGGCCGAAGAGCTCACTTTCAAACAGGGTGTCCGTTAGCGCGCCAACGTCTACCTTAACATAAGGCTTGTCGGCCCGCAGCGAACGTTCGTGTATCGCTTTGGCCATCAGGTCCTTGCCGGTGCCGTTTTCGCCCAGGATCAGGATATTGGCATCCGTAGGGGCTATCTTTCCCACTTTAAAAAAAATATCCTGCATCACCTCGGAATCACCCAGTATAGAGGTAGCGCCGCCGCCGCCTTTGGCGCTTTTTGGCAGTTTTACGCCTTCTTTTTTGTCCAGCAGCTCCTTAATTGTGTCAATCAGTTTTTCGTTGTGCCAGGGTTTTACGATAAAATCATTGGCGCCCTCCTTTAAACTTCGCACCGCAAGGTCAATATCGCCATACGCAGTGATCATGATCACGCATACATTCGGCTTCCACTCCTTTATTTTGCGCAGCCAGTACAGGCCCTCGTTGCCGGTATTGATGGCGCTGTTAAAGTTCATATCCAGCAAAACCAGGTCGACCTGGTGGCGCTGTAGCAGCCAGTTTAAATTTTCAGGGTTTTTTTCGGTGATCACCTCCTGCGCCTCCGTCTTAAGCAACAGCTTAACGGCGGTAAGCACATCAGGATCATCGTCGACAATTAAAACAGTTGATTTTTTTAGTATCATTTTTTAGTCCATGGTTCTTAGCGGATGGTTCATAGTCCATAGTTCATGGTTCATGGTTCATGGTTCATAGTTCATGGCAGCTGCGGAGTCATTTAAGGTATTGCCGACCCGTGCAACTTTTTTCTAAGAACATCATCTTTTGTGCAAATATTCAATAATTTTATTTAATTGTTGACGAACCGGATTTTCTGTAACCTTTTAGGCCGAACAGCAGTCAATCAACCAATAACACCGTAAACAATTATTATGCTAAATTAAAGCCAATAATTGCGTTTATTTATAAAGGGTTTAATACGAACAATGAACCGTTAGCAATTGACCATGAACGATGAACTATTAACCATGAACTGCAAAAAACCATTGTATCATAACCGTACACCCGCTGTAACAGAAGCGTACGCTTCAATTAGGGATTTTAGCTTTAAGCTATTGAAAAACAGTTATTTAATTTGTGGCATATCTTTTTATAAGCAATAGCAAATACAAAAAATATAACTATACATACTCGTGGACAGAAAAATTGAAAAAAAGACCTGGAATACCAAACGAATAATGACCATTTTGGGCATAACGGCCCTTGTTGCATTAATTACCTATGTGTCGATAACCGGCATTTACGGCAAAAGCAAACTGGACGTTGATGTTGACAGAATAACCATCAGCACCATAACCAAAGGACAGTTCCAGGAGAATATCCCGGTAAACGGCGTGGTAATGCCCCTCACTACCATTAACGTGGACGCCACCGACGGCGGCCGTGTTGAAGAAAAATATACCGAAGACGGCGCGGTTTTGAAAGCCGGCGACCCTATTGTAAAGCTTTCCAATACCGACCTGGAGCTTCAGCTGGCAAACCAGCAAACTAACGTGTACAATGCGGAGATACAGATGAACATCTCCAACAACAATGCCCAGCAAAACACCATTACCAAGCTGCAAAACATGGCCGATGTGGATGTGGCCTTTAAAGAGGCTGAACGGGTTTATAAACTGGATAAGGATTTATATGCAAAAAAAGCGATTGGCCTGCAGGAGTACACTACTGCACTTAACCAATATAATTACCAGCTTCAGCGCGAAAAGCTGGCGCACCAGTTTTTAAAACAGGATACCATAATAGTTGGGCAGCAGGCAACGCAGAATAAAGAGCAACTGGTGCAAATGAAAGCGACCCTTGAATTGCTGAAGAAAAAAGTAAGCGACCTGACCGTTCGTGCGCCCGTTGGCGGCCAGCTTACCGCGTTTGATTCGGAAATAGGCCAGGATAAAAAGGCAGGGGAGCAATTGGGACAGATTGACGTACTTACCGGCTTTAAAGTTAGGGCAAGTATTGAAGAGCACTATGTGGCGCGGGTATTTAACGGATTAAAAGGTACGGTTGAATTTGCCGGCAAAACGTATAACCTGGTCATCAAAAAGGTATTTCAGGAAATAGTGAACGGGCAATTCTCGGCAGATATGTATTTTGTCGGAGCGGCCCCGCAGGGCATACGCAAGGGCCAAACCCTGCAGGTGACCTTAAACCTGAGCGACCCGACAACCGCGCTGCTGTTGCCTAAAGGCGGATTTTTCCAGCAAACCGGTGGTAACTGGATATTTAAGCTGAGCGAGGACGGCAAAACAGCTTATAAAACCGATATACAGATCAATCGCAACAGCCCTGATTATTACGAGTTGATGTCGGGCTTAAAGGTAGGCGACAGGGTGATCACTTCCAGCTATGAAACCTACGGTAACAATGAGGTGCTGGTGCTGAAGAAATAGCTTTTTTAGAGACAAGAATCAAGAGACAAGAAGCAAGAAAACTCAATAACTCAATAACTCAATAACTAATTAAGGACAAACTAAAAAATCAAATCCCCCGCAATGCAGCGGAATGGATTTAGGAGGCCAAAATGATAAAAATAACAGATCTGGAAAAATTTTACCGCACAGAAGAGGTAGAAACGATTGCGCTGAACAAGCTGTCGATCGAAGTTAAAAAGGGCGAATTTGTTGCCATAATGGGTCCGTCGGGCTGCGGCAAATCAACCCTGCTTAATATTTTGGGTATGCTGGACGACCCGGATGAAGGCAGCTACGTTTTTAACGGCGTTGAAGTAGCTCATTTTACCGAACGCAAACGCGCCGACCTGCGCAAGCACAATATTGGCTTTGTGTTCCAGAGCTTTAACCTGATCGATGAGCTTACCGTTTTTGAAAACGTTGAGCTGCCATTGATCTACACCGGCGTACCATCAGCCGAGCGTGTAAAGAGGGTAGAAGAAGTGCTGGATAAAATGCAGATCATGCACCGCCGCAACCACTATCCTCAGCAATTATCAGGTGGTCAGCAACAGCGTGTGGCTATAGCCCGGGCGGTTGTTAACAAACCAAAACTGATCCTTGCGGATGAGCCCACCGGTAACCTGGACAGCAGCAACGGTAACGATGTAATGGAACTGCTTACCGATTTGAACGAACAGGGAACCACTATTATAATGGTAACACACTCCGAGCACGACGCTCGTTACGCTCACCGCATCATCCGCCTGCTGGACGGACAAACTGTGGTTGAGAATATCATGATTTAAGTTAGTTCATAGTTGATGGTTCTTAGTGCATGGCAGGGCGATTAACGATAGCCCATCCGGTCGTTACCAATGAACTAGTGAACAAGTGAACCAATGAACTAACGAAAGATAGTTTATAGCTCAGTTAATTTGTTAAGTGCCTCCGCTAGCCCCCTCCCGAAAAAAGGGAAGGGGGTTGCACGGGGAGGGATTGCTATTGTCCTGTTTTTTTGATTTTATCACCATTTATCATCGCTCATGATACGTAACTACATCAAAATCGCTTTCAGGAACCTTTGGCGGCACAAAGGTTTCTCGCTGATTAACGTTATCGGCCTGGCCATCGGCCTGGCAGCGTTCATGCTCATTTTCATGTATGTGCATTTTGAATTGAGCTATGATGATTTCCATCCAAAGGCCGATCAGATATATCGCCTCAACGTCGACATTAAGTCTTCGGCAACGGCGATCTTGCGGGAATCACAATCCACCATGCCGATGGGGCCCGCGTTAAAAACTGATTTCCCGCAAATAGCCGACTACACCCGGATAATCCCATTTGGGATGGTGGTGAAAGTTAAAGATCAGCTTTTCCAGGAAGACGAATGCATGTACGCGGAACCTTCATTATTCAGGATGTTTGATATAAAGATGGTTAAAGGCGACCCGGCTACAGCATTAAAAGACCCCTTCAGCATCGTTTTGACCGAAACCGCCGCAAAAAAATATTTCGGTGCCGCCGATCCGATCGGCCAAACGATGTTCGCCGAGGGTAAACAACCTGTAAAGGTTACCGGCATCATCAAAGATATTCCCGAAAATTCGCAATTGAAATGTAATTTGCTGTATTCGGTTCAATCATTGGCGAACAACCCCGACGTAATACAAAACTGGGGTAATTTTAGCGATTATACTTTCCTCCAGTTGCCAAAAAATGTTAACCTCTCGTATTTGCAGGCGCAATTCCCGGCATTTTTAAAACGTCATATCAGCGAAAAAAGCCGTGTAAACGGCGAGGATTACAGGCCATACCTGGAACCGCTGAAAGACACCTATATGGACCCTCTTTCGGAGAATGCCGGCAACATCCACAATATTTATATCTTTTCTATCATCGCCGCCTTTGTATTGCTTATCGCCGCCGTCAATTTTATAAATTTAACAACTGCCCGTGCGGCGGAACGCGCTAAAGAGGTAGGCATCCGCAAGGTAATTGGCGCCGTACGCGGCCAGCTTACCCTGCAGTTTTTAGGCGAATCCATTATCATTTGCCTCATCGCCTTTTTGTTATCGGTTTTGCTGGTTACGGCCCTGGTGCCCACGTTTAATCAACTTTGCGGTAAGCTGGTTAGCACCGGCATCTTCCAAAACGGAATGGTTTTCGCCTTGCTGAGTATTTCGCTGGTCATCGGTCTTGCCGCCGGTTTCTACCCTGCGCTGGCCTTGTCGGGTTTTAAACCGATCTCAGTTTTAAAAGGCTCTTTCAGCACCTCCCCGCGCGGAACTATGCTGCGTAAAGGACTGGTAGTGTTTCAGTTTACCACTTCCATTGCGCTTATAGTCGGTACCATCGTGGTTTATAACCAGCTTAACTATATGCGTAATCAGCCGCTCGGGTTTGACAAAGACCACCTGGTAGCCCTGGATTTTGGCAATGACGAGGCGGTGATCAAAAGCTACCCATCGCTAAAGGAGGAATTCAAAGCGATACCCGGCGTTACAGATGTGGCCATATCGCACGGCTGGCCCGGTCACGGCAGCGCCAATGCGCATTCCGAGCTGGAAAACAAGCAGGGGGCCATGCAACCTATGAACATCGACATGTATGATGTTGACTATGACTTTGTACCGGTGTATGGCATGAAGGTGGTTGCGGGGCGTGTATTTTCGCCCGAATTCCCCTCGGATACAACAAAGTCAATTATCATAAACCAGGCGATGGTAAAATCCCTTGGTTATCGCTCCGATAAAGACGCAATCGGCAAAAAGTTTTCGCAGTGGGGGAGAACGGGCCAGATAATCGGCGTGATAAAAGATTTTCACTACCGGTCGCTGCAGGAAAATATCGAGCCGCTCAATATGCGGTTCAATCCGTATAATGCACGCATATTTACATTAAGAATTTCCGCCCGTGATGTGCCGGCAACGATAGCTGCAATTGAAGCCAAATGGAAATCACTTATCCCCCAGCGCCCCTTCAATTATGTTTTCGTAGATCAGAACTTCAATAAGCAATACATTTCCGACGAACGCTTTGGCAGCCTGTTTATGTACTTCGCGGTGCTGGCCATTTTCATTTCGTGCCTGGGTTTGCTGGGCCTGGCCGCCTACAGTACCGCGCAGCGTACCCGCGAGATAGGTATCCGCAAAGTACTGGGCGCAAGTGTAAGTGGCATCGTTAATATGTTATCCAAGGAATTTTTACAACTGGTGCTGATCGCCGCCCTGGTGGCTTTCCCGCTCTCGTGGTACGGAATGACCGGCTGGCTAAAAGGATATGCATACCATATCGGCATCAGCTGGCTGGTGTTTGCAACCGCCGGTGGACTGGCTTCAATAATTGCCATTATAACGGTAAGCTTCCAGGCCATACGGGCGGCCTTAGCAAACCCGGTGCTGAGCCTTCGTTCAGAGTAGCAGTTGGCAGTTGGGAGTGGCAGATTTTGATGTAAGGGCTGAAAATTTTCAGCCCTTACCGTAATATTTTAACAATTACGCGGGCTGAAAATTTTCAGCCCCTAACAAAATTCACTAATTGTTTCCGCCATGATAAAGAACTATTTTACCATCACATTCCGTAACTTATGGAAAAATAAGACGGCTTCGTTCATTAATGTATTTGGGTTAACCATTGGGCTTACCAGTTGCCTGCTGATCGGCATTTATATTCAGCACGAACTTAATTATGACAAATTTGAGCGGAAGGGCGACCGCATCGCGCGCGCCATTATGGAATATAAATTTGATGGCGGCACCGAAATGAAGAAGGGCAATTTCACCAGCGTTCGTGTGGCAAAGGTTTTCAAACAAACTTTTCCGGAGATTGAGGATGCAGTGCGGATGTGGGAACACAGCCGGGTGGTTCAGTATGATAATAAACTCATTGACGAAAAACGGTTTATGTATGCCGACCCCTCATTTTTCAACCTGTTTTCGTTTAAGCTGCTCAAGGGAGCAGCTCAAGACGTGCTGGATGCCCCAAATAAGGTGGTACTGACAGAAACAATCGCAAAAAAATATTTCGGCAGTGAAAACCCTGTAGGTAAAATATTGAAAGTGGGTGCGGATACGGCCAACTACCAGGTTACCGGTGTTATCCAGGACTCGCCATCCGATTCCCAGGTTAAATTTGATTTTCTGGCCTCATTTTCGTCATTACATACCGAAGACCTCGAAAAAACCTATTGGGATGCCAATTATACCACGTATTTCCTGCTAAAACAGCCCTCGGATATTTCAACACTACAGGCTAAGATCACACCTTTTATGCAGGAGGAAATGAAAGGACAGGGCGCAACGGTCGATTTTATGCTGGAGCCTTTTATGGGTATCCACCTCCACTCGGAATTTGAGGGTTTTGAGCCCGGCAACAACATTAAATACATCTACATCCTGGAGGCTGCTGCGCTGCTAATCCTGGTGATCGCCTGTTTTACCTATATCAACCTGAATACTGCCCGGTCTATTGAAAGGGCGCGTGAGGTAGGGGTAAGGAAAGTGATCGGCGCCCGGAAATCACAGATCTTCTGGCAGTTTATAGGCGAGTCAGCCATTCTTTGCTCGGCGGCGGTTATCCTCAGCCTGATACTGGCCGTAACATTGCTGCCTGAATTTAACCAACTTACCCAGCGGCAACTTGCCATTCAATCTATATTTTCCGCACAATTTATTGCGGGCCTGGTTTTGATCACTTTACTTGTCAGCTTAGCTGCCGGCAGTTACCCGGCTTTGATCCTGTCTAACTTTCAGCCGGTTAAAGTGCTGAAAGGCGCATTTAAAAATACCGGCAGCGGACAACTCGTGCGTAAATCACTCATTGTTTTTCAGTTTTCTATTTCAGCGCTGCTGATCGTTTGTACCGTTATCATGCAAAAGCAGCTTAGCTTCATCCAGAACAAAGACATGGGCTACAACCGCGATCACGTGCTTGTACTGCCGATGGATGCAAAAATGCACGATCACTTGGATGCAATTAAACAGGAATTTAAATCGAACCACAATGTTCAAAGTGTGACGACTTGTGACAATACACCGGTAAACATTGGCGGCGGCTATAATATGCGTTCGTCGGTGATGCCCGAGAACCAGCAAATTGCTGTTACCGCCAATGTGATAGATGAAGACTTTGTGAAAACGATCGGTTTAAAAATAGTAGCCGGCGCAGACCTTAGCCAGCAGGACATGAAGGATGTGTCCTATCAGGATGCGGATAGAAGTAAGCGGGTGTATCATTTTATTTTAAACGAGTCTGCTGCCAAAGAATTAGGTTGGACACCTCAAAAAGCGATCGGGCAAAAAATGTATCTTGACGCGTCCAGGCCGGGGTTTGTAAAAGCAGTTGTGAAGGATTTTAATTTTGAATCGATCCATAATCCCATTAAGCCATTGGTCTTGTTCCCCCAGGTATGGGGAAGAACACTTTTAGTTAAAATAAGTGGGGACAATATCCGGCAAACCATTGCATTCCTGGGTTCAAAATGGAAACAACTGGTACAATCACGCCCATTTGAATATCATTTCCTTGACGAAGATTTTAACAACCTGTACAATTCGGAACTGAGATTGGGTACCGTGCTAAATATATTTTCTTCAGTCGCTATCGTATTGGCTTGCCTGGGTTTATTCGGATTATCAGCGTATTCAGTAAAGCAGCGCGTTAAGGAGGTTGGGATCAGAAAGGTTTTAGGTGCAAAAGTCGGTAACATTGTAACTACCCTTTCAGCAGATTTTGTAAAACTCGTGCTAATATCTATCCTCATTTCATCACCATTGGCCTGGTGGCTGACGGATAAATGGCTGCAGGGATTTGCCTACAGAGCTGAAGTTACCGCGTGGATATTTATCGCGGCAGGCATGGCGGTGGTGTTCATCGCTTTGCTGACGGTTAGCATTCAAACCATAAAGGCTGCATCGGCCAACCCGGTGACGAGCTTGAGGAA
>Ga0207702_10000641_pt1 | contig 38327 bp, 33 predicted proteins | sample KBSCornC62_FD_184302 | JGI IMG/M metagenome (GOLD analysis project Ga0207702, IMG submission 184302) | Corn rhizosphere microbial communities from Kellogg Biological Station, Michigan, USA - KBS Corn C6-2 (SPAdes) (version 2) | ecosystem: Host-associated > Plants > Roots > Rhizosphere > Soil ... | reverse complement strand
CGCGAACTCCTCCACCCGGTCACAGTGGAGGGACCACGCCGGACTTGCACCGGACTTCCCTTGACCACCGACCGATATGTACCGGGCGAGTCTATCCGCCGGGGGGTGTCTGAGTTTTCCCGACACATACGTGGGTCAAACTCAGACACGCCGGGCGTCGGCGGGTCGCGTCAGGGTATGAGCCGTGGACCTTCCGCATCGCCCCCGCCCCCACCGCACCCCCGGCCGGCACACGCACTGGCGGCTGGCGCGCCACCGGCCACGGCTGCTGCGCCTCGGCGGCCTGGTGGCGCTGCTGGCGGTGGTCGGCCCCGGCGTCCTCGCCGGCCTCTCCGACGACGACCCGGCCGGGATCACCACCTACTCGATCCTCGGCGCCCGCTACGGCTATGAGCTCCTCTGGGTGCTGGCGCTCTCGACCGCGGCGCTGATCGTCTTCCACGAGGTCGGTGTGCGGCTCGGCGTCGTCACCGGCAAGGGGCTGCTGACCCTGGTGCGCGAGCGCTACGGGCCGCGCGCGGCGGCGCTGGTGATGGCGGCGCTGCTGGTCGCCAACACCGGCACGCTCTGCGCCGAGTTCGCCGGGGTCGCCGCCGGTGCCGAACTGCTGACCGGGGTCAGCCGCTACCTCAGCGTGCCGCTGGCGGCGGTCGTCATCTCCGCCCTCGTCCTGCGCGAGAACTTCCACCGTGTCGAGCACCTGCTGCTGCTCCTGAGCTCGGTCTTCGTCGCCTACGTGATCGCCGGGATCGCCGCCCACTCCGACTGGGCCGCCGCCGGGCGCGGCCTCGTCGTCCCCAGCATCCCGCTGAACCGCGACGCGGTCCTGGTCGCTGTGGCGACGGTCGGGACGACGCTGGCGCCCTGGGGCCTCGCCTTCATCCAGTCCTACGCGGTCGACAAGCGGCTGCAGGTGAAAGACCTGCGCTACGAGCGCGTCGACGTCGTCGTCGGCGCCCTGCTGACCGGCGTGATCGGCTTCTTCGTCGTCATCGCCTGCGCGGCGACCCTGCACCCGCAGGGGATCGACATCAACGACGCGAGCGACGCCGCCCGGGCGCTGGAGCCGTTCGTCGGCGGCGGCGCCGCGACCCTCTTCGGCCTCGGCTTTCTCGGCGCGGCGCTGCTGGCGGCGGCGATCGTCCCCCTCTCCACCGCCTACTCGTTCTCCGAGACGCTCGGCCGCCGCGCCGACCTCGACGACAGCTTCGCGGAGGCCCGCACCTTCTACCTCAGCTTCGGCGCCGTCACCGCGCTCGCCGCCTGCCTGGTGCTGATCCCCGGGGCGCCGCTGATCGAGATCCTCTTCCTCAGCCAGGCGCTGAACGCGGTGCTGTTGCTGGTGCTGCTGCCGTTCGTCCGCTCGCTGGCGAACGACCGCGAGCTGATGGGCGACCACGCGCTCGGCCGCTTCGACCGGGCGACGACGGCGATTGCGCTCGCCGTGGTCGCGGCGAGCGTGGTCGCGCTCGGGGCGCTGGCGCTCTTCTAGCGGTCGGGCCGAGCCGGTTAGTACGGCTCGTAGCTGATGTCGCGCCAGTCTTCCTTGCCCCGCGCCTTGATCGCCAGCAGGCTCCGGGTCGCCCGTTGGGCGCCGTCCGGCCCCGGCCACGCAGCGACGATCTCGGTCGTCGCCTCCTGCACCCGCTCGGAGTAGGCGCCGTCGACGACCGCCCGGGCCAGCGCCCGCACCTGCCGCTTGATCTCCTCCGGGTCTTCGGAGAAGAACTCGCAGACCATGTCCTTGCGTCCGGGCGAGCAGACCAAGAGCTGGTCGGAGTCGAAGTAGACCTCGAGCGGCGCCGCCGCGATCTTCATCGGCTCCAGGTAGAGGGTCAGGCCGATCTCGGCCTCCTCTTCGCGCACCTCCGCCCAGCCCGCCGCGAGCGCTTCCCGCGCCTCCGCTTCGAGGATCTCCCTGATCTCGACAGCCAGACTGGTCACGATGACCAGTTATACAACTCGAACTAAAGCTGTGACTTGACTTATACGCCAAGAAGCAGGTCCAGCCCGAGCATCGTCGCCGCGCCGAGGAAGAGGCCGAGGCTGGGTCCGAGCGGGCGTCGCTGCGCGTAGGCCTGGGGCAGCATCTCGACCCCGATCAGGCTCAGCATCGCGCCGGCGGCGAAGGCGAAGGAGATCGGCAGCAGCGCCGTCACCTCTTCGACCGCGAGGTAGGCGATCAGCGCCCCGACCGGCTGCGGCGCGCTGGTCCCGACCGCCGCCCAGAACTGCCGCGCCCGGCCGAAGCCGGCCAGCTCCATCGGGATCGCCACGCTGGTCCCCTCGGGGACGTTCTGGATCGCGATCGCGACGATCACGAAGAGGCCGAGGCCGGCGCGTTCGGAGGCGTAGGCGGTGCCGACCGCGAGCCCCTCCGGCAGGCTGTGGACGAAGAGGACGGCGAAGACCAGCGCCGAGGTCCGCGCCCCCGGCCCTTGCCGGCCCATGAAGGCCGCTCCCGGCTCGAGCCGCCGGCGCGCCACCCCCAGCAGCACCCCGCCGACGAAGAGGCCCACCAGGACCTCCCCGACCGACCCTTCTTCGGCCGCCGGGATCAGCAGCCCGAAGACCGAGGCGATCCCCATCACCCCGGCGGCCACCCCGAGCAGGAACGGCGTCAGCGCCGCCGCCCTGTCGCCGAGGAACCAGACCGGGATCGCGCCCAGCCCGGTGGCAAGGGCGGTGCCGCAGGCGGCGAGGAAGAGGATCAGCAGGTCGGGCACGCGCCCCCGGAAGCTAACCGGGCCGCCCGCCTGGAGCTACCTCCTGCTCTTCCCCTCCATGGTCTCGAACAGAAGATGCCCCAGCGCCATCGCCCACACCATCTCCTCCCAGGTCCCCGGCTCGCCGGCGGCGGGCAGATCCAGCGGCGCCTCAACCTTCAGCTCGTAGAACTTCTCGATAGACCCTCGCCGCGGCACGGTATCGACCAGTTCCACAACCCCGCACTGTTTCGCCAGGACCCTGGTCAGGTGGTAGGAGACGATCCCCAGATCCATCTTGAACCGGCGCGCAAGCACGCTGGCGCTGGCGGGACCGTCCACGAGCGCAAGCAGAATGCGCCGGCGAACGGGATGACCGAAAGCGCTCAGGATCCGGTCGACTGCGCTGCGCTTTTGTTTCATCGGCCTAGTGCTGATTTCGGATGAGCGTCGGGGACAATCTTGAGCCTCAGCTCCTGGCTCGCGGCCAACTGAGCACGGAGATGGCTTCGCAGGGAATTGCAAAAGGATCTCAGCATCGTTCTGTCCCGCGACGCCCATTCAGAGCGCGCTGCGGGGTCAGGGGGAATACTTCTTCAGCAGAGAACCTAGATCAAACTAATTAGGCACAAAAAAGCGGAACTAGAACACGGCCAGTTGCTCCGCAGAAGGGAGCTGGGGACTCTCGAACCCAGCCAGGAAGAACGTCCCCATGGAAGTTCGCGGGCCAAGGCGCGCGCTCTTCTTTCTCGACACCACCATGAGTGCGGCGAAATAGCCCTCCAGCAGCCCGATCACCTGATTCCACCCTTGCTCGTCGAGTAAAAGGGGGCACCAAGTTAAATGACGATCGGTCCTGGAATCGAAGGTGCCTGCGCTCAGCGCCTCAGCGACCTTCTCCCAGAACTGCTGAATGGTGGTGGCGCTAGCACCTCTCTTGGCAACGGCCGACAACCCGTTCCAATGCTCCCTATCGAAAACGGCGGGACGAGTTGCTCTATAGAAGTTCTCGGTCCCCCCTCGCCTTCCGCCCCCCGTCTTTTCTCCCACCTTAATGATCCAACCAAGTTCAGTGAGAAGCTTGCAGCGCCTATCTATCGCAAAAAGAGATGGGCTCTGGAATCTAACGGCGAGCTGAGATGGGCTCATAGTTTCCAAGTTCAGCGCAGTGATGATCTTCAAATTGAGGGGATCGACGAAGACCTTTGCCAACCGCATAAGAGACGGTGCTACGGAGAAGCGAGTATCACACTGTTCGACAAGATCTTCGACCGGCCAAGGGGGGCTTTCATCGTTAACGCCAGGCACCGGGGATTCGAACCCCGCAAGCACTACGGTCATTAGAATTGGCTTCTCTTTCGAGGACCCAAGACGGATCTTGGCATCAGCTTGCTCTTCAAGGACCGCCTCGAAACACGAGGTCATAGCCTTCAGCTGGATTCCTAAACTGTCAGGGTCAAGGCAGACCGGGACCCAAGATAAATGTCGGTCGGGGCGAGAGTCAAAGGTATCTGCCGCTACGGCCGAGTCCAACTGCTCCTTCATCTGCTCCAGCGTTCTTTCAGAGAATGCGCTCCGAATCGACAGGGGCAGTTGATCCCAGGCCTCGGGACCCAATATTGCTAGCTCGGTGGTTCGATAAAGGTCCTGTGGCCTTCCCCTGCCTACCCGCCGCTTTTCAGTCTTGACCTTCTGCAGCCAGCCATGGGACACCAGCTGCTTGAAGTGCCAATGCACGGCATTCTGAGTGTCGGTGCCGCCGAACTCCTGAAAAAATTGGGTCGGGCTCATCCTTCTCGTGTAGAGCTCCGTAACGATCTTGAGGCGGATCGGATAGGCGTAGACCATGCCCAGGCGAGTGAGCTCGGAGGGCTCACTCGCGATGCGGACCCTTCTCACCCTCTCGGAGCGAGCCAGATGCTCTTGTTTGGCTGAATGCATCTAGCTCAGACTAGTTATCAAATGAGACGGTACCAACGATCCCCGGTCGCTGCCCCAAAGCGTTCACTGTGGGTAAGCAAATAAATTGGAAGGAGGTGAGAACATGCAGATGGCAGCGACCAACGGGAACATGCCGCTCATCCAAACCACCAAGTCAGGGTAATCGCCCGGTGGCCATAGAATGGTCGCCTGGCGAGGTAGCCGGGCGACCCATCCTCTTACTCCAACTTGCACATCAGCAAGCTCTGGCGCCGATGTAGACGACCTTGTAGTCGCGCTCTTCGTCGGGCGGCTCGGAGAGGACGACCTTGCCGTCGATCTCCTGCATGCCTAGGGCGGCGAGGCAGTCGAGGCCGGCGGCGGCCATCGCCGCTCGGATCTCGGGCTCGGAGCGGAAGCGCTCGCGGTGGACGATCCGCCTGTCGATCCCGTCCCCCTCGATCCGGGTTTCGAAGACGCCGGGCTTCCCCTCCACCCCGCCGAGGCCGAGCCAGGTCCACCTGCGGCCCTCGTGTTCGACGGTGTGGCTGCTGTCCGACCAGAAACCTGACTCGTAGGTGCCTTTCGAGTTGACGTCGAAGAGCAACAGGCCGTCGGCGGCGAGATTGGCGTGCATCCGCGCAAGCGCCCGCTCGAGGTCCTCGTCCCCGAGCAGGTAGTTGACAGCGTCGTTCAGCGAGAGCACGAGCTCGAACCCCCCGTAGACCGGCAGCTCGCGCATGTCGACGGCGTCGAGCTGCACCTGCTCACCGCCCTCCTCGCGCGCCCGCTCCAGCATCCCCGGCGAGAGGTCGCAGGCCCACACCTCCCAGCCGCGCCGCAACAAGGGCCCGAAGGCGCGCCCGGTCCCGCAGCCGACGTCGAGCGCCCGCCCCCGCTTCAGGCCGTGATTCTCCAACTCGGGCAGAAGCGTTTCTCCCAGCCACATCTCGTAGTCGTTGAGGTGGTTGAACTCGTTGTAGATCGGCGCGAAGGCGTCGTAGGTGGCGCGCGCTAGATCGTCTCCCATGGCCAAGAGAGCTTATCCGTGTGGAACCCTTGGATCAATCAGCCCAAATACATGAGAGCCCGTCAACGCCCGATCCCCAACCGCCATCTACGCCCCGCCCAACTGATCAGCTACGGCCCGCTAGGTCCATATCGAGGGGAAACCGCTTTGCCCATGCTGGGACAGCGTGGCACTTTTCTCGGATTCGGGGAGCGGCCGGCGAAGCGACTGAGCCAGCAGAGCAGAGACTCCCCATTCCCGTCGCGGCCAGCAGCCCGAGCGCTGCCTTGGCCTCAATAACAGCCCGCTCACACTGGAACTCAACATTCGCGAGTATCGAAGTCGAGAATAAGACTCCCCTCGGAGTCGAACCCCGTTAAGCGGCTGATACAGGCATCTTCGGAAAGCGCCATCGCCAGGTAGCGAAACTGAGGAAGGTGCGCCTTTCTTGCTTGATCACTGGTCAACATACGGAGAGCTTGCTGGACGATCCGCCCTGACCCGAATTCGATTTCGACCGTGCTCACCATAGGCAAGAGGGAAATGGCGAAGAACGCAGCTCCCGTTTCTCCCAGAAGAGGGTGGATTGGGGGATAGCGAAGGCCCATTTCCGGCGCAAGCGGCCCACAACCGCCCGCAGTGGCATAACGACCATCCCTCGTGAAGCGAGCAACCGTGATACATGGACGGTCGCCGCCCTTGGTCGAAGTGCCTTCCCGAGAGGCGAATGCGGCCCAATCAGTTCCATGCTTTGAACCCCTGGCAAGGACAGCAAAGGTTCGCCCAGGGACGTCCTTCCATAAGGGGAACCGAAAGGGCGCCTTCTGGCTATGCGCGCCTATGGCACTCAAGCCCACCGTCGACAGCACTAAGGACAACAGGAGGGAGAATAGACGAAATCTTCGCTTCAGATGCATTAATGTCCCCTTAGGTTGCTCCAGCGGTCCCCACGGAGGCGTGCAGTGGGGGCCTTCATGGAGCCATACATAGTTCTGCCACTTATAATGGAAGACCCTATGCACTGCGTATGCCGACGTTAGACTATAGGTGCCATTATATCCTTCGTCGGTACCGTGACAACTGCTGTTGCTGGAGTCGGCCTCGATCGCAGCGGGCGCCTAGAAATTACCCGCCGCCGGTTCCTTCTTTGCCGACGGCGCGGACGAAAACGAGGCTTGAGTTCCACTCCTGAATCCGGCTGCTGGCGTCGGTAACCCAGATCGAGCCGTCGGGCGCGATGCGGATGAAGCGGGGCTTGTCGGAGACGTCGCGCTTGTCGAAGCGGGGTGGCCGGTGTCGGATTCCGGCGGCGCTGCCCTCGTCGCGGGTGGCAACCAGGGGCCGCTCGGCCCTACCAAATCGACCTGAGGCGCGGTGTAGTCGACCTGCAGGTAGAAGGGCTACGGAGATTCGGCGCTGCGGCGGACAACATCGACCGCCAGGGCCGAATCGATGGAGTAGCTGCACCCTCCGGGCGTCTCGGGGTCTGAGATGCTGCAGATCGGCGAATCCACCGTCGCCTCGGTCCAGCTCACCAGCGGCCGGATGAGCGCACCTTCATGTTCAACTGCGCACGAAAATACATCCAGTTTCGGAACAGGGCGCCAACTGGCGAGTCGCGTCATTCTGTCCGTCGAACGGATCAGTCCTCGATACCAAGGTCCTAGCGCTCCATGACGCCCGTCGCCGGCGCAACTGTTTCTCCATCTATCCTTCACAGTGTTGATCGGGTGAACTCTTGGGTAACAGACCACCGCGCGCGAATACATCAAGTCCCGTGAGGCAAGTCTTGTGCGCTGCATCGACCGCGACATAACCGAAGGGGTCGAGATTAATTCTTCTTGCCTCTCTCAAACCGATCTGCTGAACATTTTCTCTGCGATTCGGACCCGGCTTGAGCCGGAAGCGCACAGCTTCCACTTCGTCCGATACAACGGTCGTGATCACCGCGCTACTTGTGATGGGTGCCCTGAGCGATTTCTTGATTGAGAATCCAGATTCGAAAACGATCGGCCTTTCGGGCCGCGCGATGTTCCCACACGCATATCCACTTTGGAATTGACCTCCATGCCCGCTTCCGTAATAAAGGGAGCCAACCTCAAGACAAATGCTGTCTCGGCTCGTCGCGCCTGAGGGCCGAAATGCAAACAGCTCCCAGCGCCTCTGCCTGACGACCCCTTCTTCGAGTCTCAGGAATTTCTCCACTGGCACATCCATGCTAAGTGGGAATTGCTTCGCCCACCGTGGAATCGACTGGGAGGAGTGCCTCGCGGTAGCAGCGGCTACCGGGCCAACTCCCAAGGCCAGTCCAAGCCCCATGGCAAATAGGAGCCACAAAAGGCCTAGGCTGAATTTGATCAGTTTGAGGATCATGCCGTTTGATGTTAGCTTAGGGCCAATTGCATTCATCGCCCACCTTGGACGGACTGATGAAAGGTTCTTCCTTATGGCTCTCAGGACCATTGGCCAGCCGTCCCTGAACGGTCACGCATGCTGGCGGAGAGGCGGACACAGGGCTGCCAAGAAAGTAGTTACTCCCAGGGGGAAACCTGAAATCCCCGAGAACATGCACTTCGTGACCTTCCCCGGCCGGTTCGTCCGGTCGCTTAAGGCAATGCACAAGGGCGGGTTGGGCCCGGCCGAACTTATTGCATTCAAGATCCCCTTTCGGTATCCAGGTGTATCGTGAGACTTGGTTGGTCTTCCACCAGCCCTTGACGTTCATCCCGGCGTTCAACGGAGTGGTTTCGTTGATCCACTGCTTGCAATAAGTTGGTTTGCTCGCAGCCCAAGCGTTGATCATTTGTGGCGCGTCGGGCACCCCTGGTCCACCTGCTGAATAGTCACAGGTGAAGAACTTGAAGTGATGCTTAAACGTGTACTGCTGTACACCGCCGGTTAGGGGAGGACCATCAGCAGAAGATGCAGCTGCTTCAGGTGGACCGGTGACGCTGATAGTCACTAGCTCCTCCAGTCCAACGCTGTCTACTGAGGCTTCACTTACTTCTCCAGCTTCTTCAGCTTCTCGCTGTTCGCGTTCTTCTTGTTCGAGGCGTTCGCGTTCTTCCCTTAGTTCCTGTTCATCCTTGGGTCCTTGTATTTCTACCGACTGGAAGCCACCCTCCCAGCCGGCACCTGCCAAGACGGGATAGACGAAAGGTTGTTCTCTGTGTTTCACATTGAGCGTCACTAGATTTGCGGACACCACTTCGAGTTCCGTGGGAACGGTCGTTCCCACTGCATCGCTCGCAGGCTCTGCAGCGATGCTGAATGCGGGATGACCGCTTGCAAAATAGACCGTGGCATGCTGCGAGTCGTTGAGTTTCAGTTGCTGTCCGGCTTCGAGATGAACTTCCCAGGTGAAGGAAGTAGGTCCTGATTCGTCCCGAATGGTCTGGAAGACTAGTGCTCCGTCGTAGAGGGGGCGCGTGATCGTATCCACAGCTGGCGCGGTATTAGCGGCAGCGAGCGCATTTCCTTCAACTGGGGTGTTGGTTCCTGCCGCGGGTGCAGTCGAGGTGGGGGTTACGAGAATAGTTTGGGTACCTGACCCTGCCGAGGTGGGCGTCGCGGGATCTTCGCAGGTGGGTGACGGCGCAGGTTTGGCTTCTTCCGGTTCCAGGGCAGTGCCTGAGCCGGCCGCCATTTCTTCGGCACTAAAGTATTCTCGTTCGCACGGCGAAAAGGCATCGGGAAGGATCTGCAAGGTTATGGGCGCGGATGGTTGAGATCCGACCGTTGCCGGAACTTGGCTTCCCGTGGCTACGAATCCCGACGCACCCAGTGCTTCTACCCCGAGTCCAGATGCCGTCCCTTCATAAGTTGGTTCCTGTTGGCTTTGCCCAACCGGGTTTACTGGAGAGGTGATTTCCATCGCTTCAAGCGTGGAGCTGACTTCTTGAGTAGAGATATGTCCTCCCGGATCAACGTTGATCGTCCACCTCTTCACGAAGCTGTTGCCGGCGCCATCCGTGGCTATGACTTCGGCGGAATGGGAGCCGCCGGAATAGGAGGCCATGCTTATCTGTTTGCTCAGCGTCTCTTTGCAGCCGCCGTCGGGACAGGCCTGCGACGCTGAGGCCACCTGCTGGCCGTCGACCTTGAAGCTGATCAACGTCACTCCGTATCCGGCGTCGGTTGCGGTCGCGCTCAAGCCATAAGCTTCCTGTTCGACCCAGCCTTCGGGCGCGCTGAACAGTTCTCCGCTCACTTCCAGGCCGGGGTTCGTGGTGTCGCGGGCGATTTGGAAGTTGAGCGTCTGTTCGGTGCTGCGTCCGAGGCCGTCGGTGGTCTTCACCCGGGCCGTATGGCTACCCGGAGAGAGCGCCATGGATTCCACCGTCCACTGCGGTTCGATCGTGCAGGTAGCGGTCTTGCAGCTACCGTGGAGGCCGTTCTGCTGAACGCCGTCGATCCAGAGGGTCGTCGTGATTTCCGAGCGCGGCGTTTCTTGGGTCCATTGCTGGATCTTGTAATGGCCGGGGTCGGTCACCCAGATCGCCCCGCCACGGTCGACCGCTATCCCGATCGGGCCCGAGAAGCTGAAGGTACGGCTGCCGTTCGCGCCGAACTGGCCGCGATACCTGCCCCCCTCCCCGAACTCCTCGATCCGGTTGTTGTTCTGGTCGCCGACCCAGATGTCGCCGGAGGAGTCGGCCTCGATCGCAGCCGGAGACAAGAATTGTCCCCCGCCGCTCCCTGCGCTTCCGACCGCGCGGACGAAGGCGAGGCTCGAGTTCCACTGCTCGATCCGGTTGTTGGCGGTATCGGCCACCCAGAGCGATCCGTCGGGGGCGAGGGTGATCGCGGTCGGTTCTCTCAGCTTGCCGGGTTCTGATCCTTCGCCGGAGAGGCTGGTGAGAAGGCCGCCGCTCGGGTTGAACTTCTCGAGCCGGTTGTTGCGGGTGTCGGCGACCCAGATGCTGCCCGCGGGGGCGACCGCGATCCCCTTCGGGGAGTTCATCTGCCCGGCTGCGCTCCCGGCGGTCGCCGGCTGGCAGACGTTGCCCGAAGCCGCGGTGCAGAGGTTCTTTTCGGCTTCGGTGGCGCCGGCGGCCACCTTCGTCTTGTTGACGTTGGTGCCGAAGGACTCGACGAATTCTCCTAGCTTGCTGAACTCCTCGACGCGGTTGTCGAGGGTGTCGGCGACCCAGACGTTGTCGTTGGCGTCGATCGCCAAGGCCTTTGCCCCCGCGAACATCCCGGCGCCCGCCGTGCGGAGCCATTCGCCTTTTCCGTTGAACTCCTGCAGGCGCCCGTTGGCGACGGAACCGTCCAACGCCCAGAGGTTGCCGGAGCTGTCCACGGCGACATCGGCGACGGCGGTGAACTGGCCGTTGCCGGTGCCTTGGCTGCCTAGCGAGGAGGCGTAGGTGGGGAAGCCGGGGATCGTCCAGCGCTGGACTCTGTAATTTTCCCCGTCGGCGACCCAGATCGAGCCCTTGGGATCGACCGTCAGGCCCATCCGCGGCGACATGTTGAACTGACCGCTGCCGCTACCGGCGGAGCCGAACTTCCCGAGGTAGACGCCGCCTTCGCTGAACTCCTCGATCCGGTTGTTGTTCTGGTCGCCGACCCAGATGTCGCCGGAGGAGTCGGCCTCGATCGCAGCCGGAGACAAGAATTGTCCCCCGCCGCTCCCTGCGCTTCCGACCGCGCGGACGAAGGCGAGGCTCGAGTTCCACTGCTCGATCCGGTTGTTGGCGGTATCGGCCACCCAGAGCGATCCGTCGGGGGCGAGGGTGATCGCGGTCGGTTCTCTCAGCTTGCCGGGTTCTGATCCTTCGCCGGAGAGGCTGGTGAGAAGGCCGCCGCTCGGGTTGAACTTCTCGAGCCGGTTGTTGCGGGTGTCGGCGACCCAGATGCTGCCCGCGGGGGCGACCGCGATCCCCTTCGGGGAGTTCATCTGCCCGGCTGCGCTCCCGGCGGTCGCCGGCTGGCAGACGTTGCCCGAAGCCGCGGTGCAGAGGTTCTTTTCGGCTTCGGTGGCGCCGGCGGCCACCTTCGTCTTGTTGACGTTGGTGCCGAAGGACTCGACGAATTCTCCTAGCTTGCTGAACTCCTCGACGCGGTTGTCGAGGGTGTCGGCGACCCAGACGTTGTCGTTGGCGTCGATCGCCAAGGCCTTTGCCCCCGCGAACATCCCGGCGCCCGCCGTGCGGAGCCATTCGCCTTTTCCGTTGAACTCCTGCAGGCGCCCGTTGGCGACGGAACCGTCCAACGCCCAGAGGTTGCCGGAGCTGTCCACGGCGACATCGGCGACGGCGGTGAACTGGCCGTTGCCGGTGCCTTGGCTGCCTAGCGAGGAGGCGTAGGTGGGGGGCGCGCCGAGCGTCGGGGCTTCGGAGCCCGCCGCATTCGCCACTGATCTCGCCTTGAGGACGTACCTCGGACGCGACGCCCCGACGGTTGCCTGTTCGGTCATCGAGCCGCTCAGGGTCAGCGAGGGAGCGGGCGCCCCGTGGGTTTCGATGGTCAGGGCTTGCGGAGCGCTGACGTTGCCTGCGACGTCGGTAGCGATGACTTCGATCGTGTGTTTGCCTTCGGCCACAGTCGAGGTGTCGAGCGCCCATTCCGTCGAGAGCGGGCAGTTTTCGCTCGCGCATTTCGGCGACCATTCTTCGGCCTGTTTGCCTTCCATCGCCACTTTTTTGCCGTCGAGCTTTACTTCGGCGCTTGCGATGCCTGACTGGGGATGTTGGGCGTTGCCGTCAGAGCCGATGGCCTTGAGGGCATAGGAGGCACGGCGGGTGCCGAGGGTGTCCTGTTCGGTCATCGAGCCGGTGAGGGCGACGGTCGGGGCGATATGGTCGACCTTCACTTGGTCCCAGCTGGTGGAGGACTTGTTGCCGACCGGGTCTTCGGCAACGATCGCGAGATAGTCGATCCCCGAGGGCAGCAGCGCCGGTTCGTAGGTGAGGGCAGGATGGCCGCTTTCGGAGGATTTCCACGTACGGGGGCAGGGGGAGTCCCCCACCCCGACACAGCCGTATTTCGCCGTCCAGGTGTGGAGCGGCTTCCCGGTGGAATCGACTTCTTCGGTGGCGGCGCTGACCGTGTAGACGCCCAGGCCGGTATCGCTCGCCGTGAACGAAAGAGGCGGGGCATTCTGGTTCACCCACTGGGTCTGCGTCGCGGTGACCGGGCCTCCGGGGGCTTCATTATCGCCAAGCTCCACGGTTGCTGCGCCCACGTAGACTTCGGCACTGCTCTGGGGCGTGGATTCGGTTGCGTTGATGCTTACCTCAGCTGCCTTTGCATTGGTATCCGGTCCGGAGTTGTTGAATTCATAGACGAATACTGGTTCATGGACCCCATGTTCGACCTGGCCGGTGTGGGTGTAATAGCTCACCCAATGGGGACTGGCCGAATCCCAGATACCCATGAAGAGGTAGGGACTGGCGTACTGCCCGTATGCCTTCCAGTCCATGTCGGACAGCTTTAGGCTCTTTATGTAACTGGTCGGTGCAGGGGATTCCTTGAAGTAGCGAGGAACCGTGTAGAGGACGGTGGCGTGATCACCGGCGGCCTGTTCGAGCTGCGCCTTGGCCGCAATACCGGGCGGTGAGGCGATGCTGAATTCGTGATTGCTCGCCTGCATATGCATCGGGGATGCCCAGTGGGTGACCTCTTCATAGCCCCACTCTTCCCTTTTGTTACACGAGTAAGAGCTTTCCTGCTGGAAACTGTTGCTGCAGATCCCGGTACTAGTGTTCTTCGCGGCCCATTCATAGCTTTGGAAGAGCGGATCGACGAGCACCGGGTATGCAGTGGCTTCGTCAGGTTCGACTCCCACCTCGAGGGTGTCGCCTTCGGCATCGACCGTGAGGCTGGCTGGAACAGCCTCTCCGGCGGCGTCGATGGCTACCGGCGCCGGTACGTTCAACAGGATCCCTTCACCCGAGCTGACGTTTGCACCGCCGTCGGGAGTCGCACTCAAAGTCGCCCCTTGCGGAAGCGCCAGGCGGTAGGTCTGGGTGTCTGGGGAGGCAGCGCTTCGAAGCTGCGTCATGGTCTCTATCCCGGTCGGCGTGGGTGAGATCGCGAGGTCTGAGTCTTCGGCCACGTTCGGGTAGAAGGCAACGCTCTCCCCGCTGACCGAGGCGCTGCGCTGGTCGACCACACCCTCGAGCTTGATGCCGATGCCGGCTTCTGGCAGCTCGATTTCTTCGCTCAATTCGCTCGGAAGCGCGCTTTTCACGAGCGGACTGGACGGTTCCAGATGGCCATCCTGCCTTACGAGGCTGAGGTCGAGTATTTCCCCTCCTTCCCCAACCTGGAGAGGCACGGTCGAATCGACGAGATCCGTTTCTGCCACTTTCGCCGGCACACTCTGCGGTGATCCCTCGGCCAACCGAGCTTCTGCTTCGGGGAGCGCTTCGGCCGCCGCATCCCGTCCTGGTCCAGGCGTGATCGGCAGACTTTCTTTTTCCACCAGGGGCTCTTCCTTGGAGAAGTCGCCTTCGGGCAGCACCGCCACATGGGGGCTCAATAGCGTGGCTTCTTGAAGTTCGTCGTAGATCCCGGCGGCTGCTTCGACTGGCCCTCCGAAGACGCCGTTTAGCAGCGTTAGCGCTTCTTCTCGTCCAAGATCCTGAAGTGGAACGCCTTCGGCGGCAGCTGGTTCCGTTGGATCGGCAACTCCGCCCCCAGAACCGGGCGCTTGAATCGCCGCATCGACCTCTGAGCTAGTTGGAAGGAGTGGGGCCGGTTGTTCGGTAGCTTCGCTAGCCGCTAGCGCAGTTCCTGAGACGAGCGCCCCGAAGATTACCGCGGCACCTAGCAAGAGCAGCGCGCCTTTCGGCCCGCCTAATCTCGTAGCAAGTCGGCCTGCAAGCCCCCTCTTCACCCAATCAATTCGTCGCAAGGTTCCTCCAAATGTCGTTTGAGCCGAGACCGGGACCCGCGAAACTGCGCTCGTACCAGTTCAGGACGGACGCGACCCTATACGTTCCGAGGGCTCTACCAATACTCAGTTTTCAAAGAACAGGATTCCATCGGTAAAGCGTGTGTTCACCGATGCAAGGCGTTTTCACGGTGTGAATCCTCAAACCTTTGACGATCCCGGGGGGTGACATTCGTCCATGTGCGGAAATCTCGCGCTAGGTTGCCGCCGCTTCAAGCGCCCCATCCGGTGGATGGGGTCTCGTCCAATTCGAATTGAAGGAGAAATCATGAGCAGGGGAATTTGGCGGCAGGCGCCGGCGCTGGTGGTTGCGGCGGTGGCGCTGGTGGCGGCGCTGGCCGGGACGGTGTACGCGGCGGCGAAGATCAACGGGCACGCGATCAAGGTGAAGTCGCTGCCGGGCAACCGGCTGGCGCCGCACTCGGTGCCGGCGAACCGGCTGAAGCCGGGGACGATCCCTAGCACTCAGCTTTCCCCGGGGTCGATCCAGGGCGACCGGCTGGCGCCGGGCTCGGTGACCGGACTGCAGGTCGACGTCTCCACCCTCGGCCAGGTGCCCTCGGCCGTCCATGCCGACACGGCCGAGTCGGCGAAGGACGCGGAAACGGCGCTGAACGCCGCCAACGCGGTCAACGCCCAGAACGTCAACGGCTACCAGGCGGGCTGCAAGCCGGGCACGCGGCTGTTCGCGGGAGCCTGCTGGCAGTCGGCGGTGAACTCCAGCGCCCTGACCCCGGAGGCGGCCGCCTCAGCCTGCGCCAACGAAGGCGGCGAGCTTCCCGACCCGTTGCTACTCGCCGCCTTCTCCCAGCAGCCGAGCATCACGCTGGCGCCGGGCGACGAGTGGAGTAACAACGTGACGAACGTTTCGGGTCCGAACCTCTATGCCGTGGTTTCAGTGTCTTCGTCAGGAATTATCAGTTCCGAAGTGGCTACCCAGACCAAAAAGTTCCGCTGCGTGATCCCGCTCCTCAGCTAACCACCCCCGCGGGGCAGCGCTCGACTGCCCCGCCCCCGCTCCGCGCTCAGGCGTCGAGGAGGCGACGGTAGTAACGGTAGTCGCGGCGGTCGGGCCGCAGGTTCGAGGCCAGCGCCAGGTGGTGGCGGGCGCGGCGCTTCTGGCCGGTCTTGCTGAGGGCGCGGCCGAGGCAGAAGTGGGCGAAGTCGTTGACCGGGTGGGACTCCACCACGGCCTCGAACTCGACCGCGGCCGGGGCGAAGCGGCCGGAGCGGAAGTAGGCGCGGCCCAGCGCCTCGCGGATCGAGGTCTTCTCAGGCGCGCGGCGGGCGGCCTCGGCGAGCGGCGCCGTGGCGTGCTCGAAGTCGCCGTCCTCGAGCAGCTCGAGGCCGCGGCGGTAGAGCGTGTAGGTGGGCTCCTTGGCTCCCTCGACCGACATGCAAGAAGTGTAGGAGGCAGCCGCGGCATACCTGCAAAAACCGCTATTTAGCAGGCCGAATGCGGCGTTTTGCTACCGTGGATGGAGGGGTTCGGCAGTCCTCGCTGCCGGCCCAATCGTCTTATGAGCGCTTCTACTGCGAAAAAGTGGACCTGCGATCAGTGCGGGGTATCGGTCAGCCGCCTCGGCGGCGAGAAGGTCGCGCTGCCCACGAGCTGGACCTCGTCGAAGGACGGCACCTTCTGCCTGCTCTGCCGGCGTGAGCGCGCCGCCCAGGCCGCCCTCGCCGCGGCGCCCGAAAGCGCCGGCCTCGAGGATCGGGCCAAGCTGCGCCGCGCCGCCCTGGTCGAGTTCGAGGTCCGCCGCCGCCCCGGTCACGGCAACGGCGAGATCGCCAAAGCCTGCCGCTCCTCCGTCGCCGCCGTCGTCGCGGCGCGGAAACGCCTGAAGATCCCGGCGCCGCAGTAGCGGCGGTCGGGCGGCGGTTTATCCTCGGCTGCTAGATCATCCGCGCCGCTTTCCGAAACCTTGGAACTGACCACAGACTCCAGGTCGCTTTCGTGCTGATCGGATTTGCCATCTCCGTACCAGTGGGACTCATCAGCGGCAGCGCGGGGGCCGCTGGAATTGCGCTGTCGGACTTCGGCATGGTGCTCGGCTTCGCCAGGTACCGGCAGGAAAGATCTCTCGGCGCCTAAAACCGAGTCCGCTCCGCGAGGTCGCTGAGTAGGCCCTCCATCCCCCGCTCCTCGTGGACGCGGCGCTGGTGGTCGGCGCCGTTGCCCTCGCTGAGGATGCGGTCGATCTCTTCGAAGGACTCGGCGCCGCCCAGGGGTTCTGCGTAGGGGCGGACTTCGTCGAGGATGGCGCGGGCTGCCGCGGCTGCCGGGGCGGCGGTGCTCTCGTCGACCATCAGGCGGGCCTGGAGGCCATAGCGCTCGGCCTGGAAGTAGGACTCCTCGATCGCCTCGCGGGTGAGGCCGGGAGCGGCGGGGCGGTCGATCTCTTTTGCCGCCAGGGCCTGGATCAGGGCGGCGATCGCGGCGTTGGCCTCGGGCGTGGTCTGGACGTCCATGCCGCGGACCTCGACCGTGCCCAGGTTGGGGTGCGGGCGGACGTCCCACCAGATGTAGGTGTAGTCCTCGACGCCGGCGGCGGCGATCAGCTGGTCGGCGACGCGCTGGAAGTCCTCGTAGTCGCGGAAGGCGCGGGGCAGCTCGAAGCGCGGGTAGCTGCGGACGGCGGCGGCGCGGGCGCTGGCGAGGCCGGTGTCGGCGCCGTCCCGGAACGGCGAGTTGCCGGTCAGCGCCGCCAGCAGCGGCAGGTGGTGGCGCATCGCGTTCGCCACCGCGACCGCGGTTTCGGGATCGGGCATGCCGACGTGGACGTGGAGGGCGCAGGGCGGCGTCGCCAGCAGGCCGGCGAGGTCCTTCTTCACCGTCTCGTAGCGCGCCTTCTCGACCAGCTGCGGCTCGCCCGCCTCGCCGGGATAGGTGCCCGAGCCCATCAGCCGCGCCCCGGTCGCGGCGACCGCCCGGCGCACCTCCGCCAGCTCCTTCGCGGCCTGGAAGGCGTCGAGGCAGATGCCGGTCTTCAGCTCGATCTGGGTGGCGAAGATCTCGGTCGAGACGCTCTCGCGGTGCTTGAAGCCGATCTCCTCCAGCACCCGCTCGCCGGCGGCGACGAGGCCGCAGCCCTCGTCGACCAGCAGCAGCTCCTCCTCCACCCCGATCGTCAGCGGCCCCGAGGCGCCGAACCTGTGCGGCGGGCGACCGGCGTCGTCCTCTGCCTTGCGGGCATCGGTCGCGCCTTTGGGCAAGATCCCCATCGTGGGGGCGAGCTACCCCGGCCCGGAGCTTCCATAACCCGGGCCTATCCTGCCCCGATGGCCCCGCGAGGGAAACTGCGCGTGCTCGGGGAACCGTCCTACCGGCGGCTCTGGATCGGGCGCACCACCTCGCTCGTCGGCGATGGGATGTCGCCGGTCGCGCTCGCCTTCGCGATCCTCGACCTGACCGGCTCGGCGACCGATCTCGGGATCGTCCTCGCCATCCACAGCCTGGTCCTGGTCGCGCTGCTCCTGGTCGGCGGCGTCATCGCCGACCGCATCTCGCCGCGGGTGGCGATGCTCGGCGCGGACCTGACGCGGACGGTCTCGATGGGCCTGATCGCGACGCTGCTGCTGACGGGAGCCGCGCAGATCTGGGAGCTGGCGCTGCTCTATGCCGTCGACGGCGCCGCCGGCGCCTTCTTCAACCCGGCCTCGAACTCGATCGTCCCCCAGATCGTCCCCGCCCGTCGCCTGCAGGAGGCCAATGGCCTGCTCAGCTTCTCGCGCTGGATGGGCAAGGTCGTGGGGCCGGCGCTGGCGGGAGTGCTCCTGGCCCTCGGCACCCCCGGCTCGGCCCTCGCCGTCGACGCCGCCACCTTCGCGGTCAGCGCGGCCTGCCTCTGGGGGCTGCGGGCGCCGGGGCTGCGCGCCGCCGGCGAGAGCAGCGATTTCCTCGCCGAGCTGCGCCACGGATGGCGCGAGTTCTCCAGCCGCAGCTGGCTGGTCGCGGTCGTCATCTCGGCGGCGACCACCAACGCGATCTTCTTCCCCGCCTTCCAGGTGCTCGGGCCGACCGTCGCCCGCGAATCCCTCGGCGGCTCCAGCTCCTGGGCCCTGATCGCCACCCTCTGGGGCCTCGGCGGGCTGCTCGGCGGCATGATCGCGATCTCGATCCGCCCGCGCCGGCCGCTCCTCGTCAGCGAGGGATTCATCCTCCTCTTCCCGCTGCCGATCGTCCTCCTCGCCTTTCCCTCTCCCACCGCTGTGGTCGCCGCCGGTGCCTTCGTCGCCGGCAGCTCTGTCAGCCTCGCCGAGGTCCTCTACGAGACGACCCTCGCCCAGAACGTCCCCCAGGAGGCGCTCTCCCGGGTGACCGCCTACGACTGGCTCGGCTCGCTGGCGCTGGAGCCGATCGGCCTCGCCCTCGTCGGCCCGCTGGCCGCCGGGATCGGCATCCCCACCACCCTCTGGCTCGGCGCCGCGATGATGACCCTCTGCCTGCTGGCGGTGATCTCCGTCCCGAGCGTGCGCCGGCTGGAAGCCGTACCGCTGGACCCGACCCCGATCCCCCCGCCCCGACCGGTCGAGGCGGGAGATTGAGGGCAGCCGAGCCTTATGAGATGTAGAGCGGATCAGCCGCGCTGGTTGTGTCTGTCTCCATTGTCGCGGTCGCGATCAGCTTTGTTTCTTCAGGACAGCTTTGGAAGTAGAGGATGTTTGACAGTTCGGTGCGTTTGAACACGCCTTCTTCACTGAAGGTCAGCAACGCGTCCTGCCCTAGCCCGGTATCTGTGGCGAAGGTGCCGGCGAGATTCGCCTTTTCATAGACACAGGTCGCCAGCAATGTGAAAATTTCCGTTTCCGGATCTGGTTCACTGCTGTAGAGATCGACTTTGAACTTGATCGCCCGGGGAGCCCCGCCGCATGCCCCACCAGGCATGGTCCATTTATCGGTCCCGGTGGTGGATGTAAGGCAATACGGGACTCCGACTTTTTTGCCGCCTTCTTCGTAATTGGTTGTGACGTTCATCGTCGGCCCGGTGGTCAATGTGCATCTTTCTGCCGTTGCCGTCCCACGGAAAGTCAGCGACGTGATTTCGGTAGTGATGTCTTCCGAGCCGTTGTGAGTCAGGGTTCCTGTCGAGATCATCGAAGTACAGGTCTGAGAGGTTTCGGGTTTGAAGCCCTTGAAGAAGAAGTTGCCGACGTTTGTCGTCTGGAGTTTTCCGCCGGTTGCGAGTTTCGTTCCTGTCGGGAATGTCAGCTGGACGGCTGAGGCCGAGGCTGCCACCGTGAGCGCCGCTGAGATCGCGAACGCCACGCAGACAATGAGGGTCCTTTTGTTCATGAGGGGTTCTTGCCTTCCTTTGATTTATCCGGCACTATGCTCAACAGATTTTTGAGCATAATGAGAGTCTCAGCCCTCGGACGGCAACGTCAAGCCGAAGCGCTCAGAGAGTCCGCAGGACGGCCCGGGCGGCGTTGTAGCCGTTGATGCCGTGGGCACCGGCGCCGGGGGGCGTGGCGGCGGAGCAGATGAAGACTCTGGGGATGCCGGTTCGGTAGGGGGAGGCGGTGATGCGAGGGCGCAAGAGGGTTTGGAGCGGGGTGTTGGCGCCAGTGAGGATGTCGCCGGCGACGAAGTTGGCGTTGGCGGCCTCGATCTCGGCGGGGGTACGGGTGGAGGTGGCGACTATGCGGTCGCGCAGGCCAGGGGCGAAGCGTTCGATCTGGTCGAGGATCGCGGCGGTGGCGTCGCCGCTGTAGCCGCTGGGGACGTGGGCGTAGGCCCAGACCGGGTGCAGGTCGCCTCGCGAGCGCTGCGGGTCGGCCAGGTACTGCTGGGCGAGGAGGACGTAGGGGCGCTCCGGCATGCGGCCGCGGTTGACCTCCCGCTCGGCGAGGGCGATCTCCTCGAAGGAGCCGCAGACGTGGACGGTGGCGGCGCGGCGGGCCGGCTCGTAGGCCCACGGCACTCCCCCCTCGACGGCGAGGTCGAGCTTGAAGGCCGCCGGGCCGTGCTTGTAGCGGCGGTAGGCGCGGGCGCTGCGCGCCGGCAGGCGGTCGCCCGCCAGCTCCAGCACCCCGCGCGGGGAGAGGTCGAGGATGACGGCGTCGGCGGCGGGCAGCTCGGCGAGGGAACCGACGCGCCTGCCGGTCTCGATCCGGCCGTCGTGCCCGCCGATCACCGCGGCGAAGGCGTCGGCGATCGCGATCGAACCGCCCTTCGCCACCGGCCAGCCGTCGGCGTGGCCGGCGGAGATCAGCGCCATCCCGATCGAGGAGCTGAGCGGCCGGTTGAGCGGCGCGAAGGCGTGCGCGGCGACGCCGCCGAAGAGGGCGGCCGCCTCCGGCGTCCCCAGCGCCCGCGCCAGCGCCGTCGCCGGCGCCGCTGCGGGCAGGCCGAAGCGCAGCAGGCGCAGCGGGTGGCGCGGGACGTGGGCGAAGGGGCGGTAGATGTCCTCGCTCAGCGTCGCGTAGCCGCGGGAAGGCGGGCCGAAGATCTGCCGCCAGCGCGCCCCCGCCTTCCCCAGGCCCGCCGCCGTCGCCTCCAGCGAGCGCAGCATCGTCGCCCCGCGGCCCCCGTCGAGCGGGTGGGCTAGGTCGACCTCCGGCCAGGCCCACTCGAGCCCGTAGCGCTCCAGTTCCAGCTCCAGCGTGGCCGGGGCCGAGACCGCCATCGGGTGGGTCGCCGCACACTCGTCGTGGAGCAGGCCCGGTACCGTCAATTCTGAGCTGCGGGTGCCGCCGCCGATCCGGTCCTCGGCCTCGATCACCGTCACCTCCACCCCGCGCTTAGCGAGGACCGCCGCGCAGGCGAGGCCGTTAGGCCCGGAGCCGACGACGATCGCGCTGCTCATTCCGCCACGACTTTCAAAAGCCAGGCGAACTGCATCAAATTCTACTTCCAGTTGGGGGAAAATTTGATGCAGTTCGGGAGTCGTGACGGCTGACCGGGAACGGCTCCTCGCTCAGCCACGGCTGGCAGCGGGCCATGTCGGCGACGTTGACGTAGCCCTCCTCGACCAGGCCCTCGGCGGCGTCCCAGATCCGGTAGCGCTGGCGCTGCACATGCGCCGGCTGGCTCTCCAGCGTCACCACCCGCAGCTCCCCCGGCGCGTAGCGGCAGCGCTCCTGCACCGCCGCCAGCAGGCGCTGATCGTGGAAGTGGCCGTCGCCGAAGTTGTAGCCGAGGACGACCCCGGCGACGAGCTCGCCCTCGCGCACGTCGTAGTCCTCGATGTCGTCGACCGCCCGCGCGGTCAGCCCGTTCAGCGCCCGCCCGTGCGAGTGCATCGAGCGGAAGGCGAGGCCTTTGTAGAGGAGGACGTCGATCAGGTCGGGCTCGTAGAACTTCTCCAGCTGCACGCCGACGGTCGGCGCCGCCTTGACGATGTCGCGGTCGAGCTTCGCCTCGGCGCCTTCCTCGCCATCGCCCCGACGCCGGAAGAGCCACTGGCTCGTCGCCCAGTTGCCGGCGTAGTAGCGCATCGAGGGCAGGAACGAGATCAGGTCGGGACGGAAGTTCCCGAGCACCGGCAGGCCGACGCAGGTGAGGGCGAGGATGACCAGCAGCAGCGGATCGTCGATCGTCGAGAACGGCACGCTGCCGTAGTGACCGAAGAGGACGAGCAGGCCGAAGATCATGAAGACGTTCCACTCCAGCGGCACCGCGAGCGGGAAGGTCGAGAAGATGTGAGCGTGGAAGATCACCATCCCGGCGATCGCCAAGGTCTGGACGATGCCGCCGCTGGTGAGGACGAGGACCAAGGGCAGGGTGAACTCCAGCACCGTGCCGAGGTGGGCGACCGCGGCGCCGAAGCGCGAGGGCCGCAGGTCCTCGGGGTGGCGCCTGTAGAGGCGGCGCTTCACCGTCCGCGAGCGGTTCCACGGCGTGTTGCTGATCATCACCGTGACCACGAAGGGGAAGTGGCGGTTCAGCTTCGAGCTGGCGGCGCCCCACCAGATGCAGAAGAAGACGAGCTGGGCGGCGATCGCCAGGTTCGTCAGCGGGAAGAGGAAGATCAGCGCCAGGTTGCCGTAGATCTCCGCGCGTGCCGCCAGGAACGGGACCTTGTCGCGGAGGCCGAGGGCGGCGAGGATCGCCAGCATCGCCCCGACCGCGACCGGGCTCAGTCGCAGCGCTTCGCCGCCGGTCCAAGACGCGCTCCCGTGCGTCCCGCCCGAGACCAGCAGGAAGAGGAGCGCCGCCAGCAGCGCTCCATATAAGGAGACGTCGAGCCAGGTCCGCGTCGTCCCCCGCGTCCCCGGCAGCCGCTGCGGCCACGGCGGCAGCCGCGTCGTCCCCGGCCGCAGCCAGTAGAGGAAGCCGCCGACCATCGGGCTGAAGCGCAGGGTCAGCGGCAGCGAGCCGGCCCCGAGCCCCAACACCTCCCAGAGCATCGTCCAGACCACCGCCTTCTCGAAGACGATCGGCTCGGTCCAGTGCGGCCAGCCGCTCGTCGCGAAGATCAGCAAGCCGCCGAGCCCGGCGTAGGCGAGGACCTTGAAGACGTAGAGGAAGTAGACCGCGACCGGCGTCCCGAAGCCGTTCAGCGCCCAGTCCTGGGCCAGCGGCTTGATCCGCTGCAGGTGCGGGAGCCGGCGCCACTCGGCGACCTCGAACGGGGGCGGCGCCGGGTCTAGGAGGCCCATGCGTCCAAACCCCCCAAACGGTGCTCAATTCCGGGCGGTGCGATGACGATGACTCTACGTCTTGTCCGGAGCACCGCCAACCTCCACCCCGCCCCCCGGCGCGAGGCCGCTCTGGGGGAGCCATGACGGCGCCGCCGCACCCGCCGCGGCGCCCGTGTCGCAAAGCTCTCGCCATGCGAGAGGAACTCGACACTCCCTCTTCGGCGACGGCCCGCTCGAGCCGCTCTCGGTGCGACTCCTGCAGGCGGCCGGCGCCCTCTCGGCGCTGCTGATCCTGGTCGTCGCCAACTCCTTCCTGCACAGCGGCGAAAACCCGCTCAACCCGGTCGCCGCGGCGGCCGAGCGGACCGCGGATGTCGACGGCCTGCGCTTCACGATGACGGTCCGCACCACCTCCGAAGCTCATCGGCCCCGCCTCGACCACGGCGCCGGAGCCGTGAACCTGGAGACCGAGATGGCGCTCGTCCGCTTCAGCGGCGTGACCGAGGACGGGGAACGGATGAGCGGCGACATGGTGGTGGAAGGAGAAGACGCGATCTACATGCGCTCGCCGCAGTTCCGCGGCAGGCTGCCGGAAGGCAAAGAATGGGCCAAGATGGACCCGTCCCTGGCGACGAGCGAAGACTCGGTGCCGGCCGAAAGCCCCGACGGCTCCCTGGGCATGCTGACCGTGAGCGACCGGGTCCACCTCGCCGGGCACGCCCGGGTGCAGGGGAACCGGGTGAGCCGCTACGTGAGTAGCTTCGAGATCGGCGAAGCGGCCGCCGAGCTCCGCGCCAAAGGCGAAGACGATCTGGCGGACAAGTGCGAACACCTGGCTTCGCAGGTGGTGGGGCCGGTTCGGGCGGAAGCCTTCGTCGACGGCAAGGGCCTCGTACGCCGCATCCACATCCGCATGGCGAGCACCGCCTCCGGCCCCGTGGAGACGATCGACTCGACGATGAACTTCTTCGCCTTCGGCTCCCACCCTGACATCCAGGTCCCGCCGGAAGGCCTCGTCTTCGACATGACGCCACTGCTCGAACAGCAGCAGGAAGCGCTCGGCCAGAGCAGCTGACTCCAGCGACCTGAAGGCTGCAACCCCGAGGGATGGCCTACTGCCCGCGGAGCCGCCAGCGGTAGTCGAAGCGGACCCGCGCCCACATCAGGCCGTTGTCGACGAAGCCGGGCTCGGGTAGCGAGACGACGAAGCGATAGCGGCGCTCGGCTCCGGCCGGCAGCGGGCCCAGGTGCAGGGTCGGCATCGCCCACAGCGGCCCGTCGTAGACGAGCGTGCGCGAGCCGAGGGTGAGCTCGCGGATCCGCAGCCGCAGGGCCGCCGCCAGCGAGGCGCCGCCGACACCGGGCGTCCCCGCCAGTCGGCCTCGCGAAAGCTCCAGCCGGGCCGGCGCCCCCAGGTTCCCGATCGTCAGGGTCCCGGCGACCGAGCCTCCCGGCGCCAGCGCCGGCGCCCTGAGGATCGCCGCTTCGCCGCGCGAGTCGGAGATCCGCAGGGCGCCCCCGGCCGAGGCGCTCACTTCCAGCGGCTGGTTTTCGGCCAGTCGCGGGCCCGACCGCGCCAGCGCCGCGGCGGCAAGGGAGAGGCAGAGGGCCAGGGCGGCCGCCGCCACGGTGGCGCGGCCCGGCTGCGCCCACATCAGAACTCCTTGTCCGCGGCCCCCGACTCGGTCACCGCGGTGGTCGAGCCAGCGTTGCCGGCGGCGTCGGTCGCCGAGGCCGAGGGGGTCCAGGTCATCGTCCCGGTCGCGCTCGCGGTCGTCGCCGCGGCCGACTGGGTGCCAAGGGTGATCGTGATCGTGTTGCCGCCCATTGCCATCGAGGAGGCGGTGCCGCTGGCGCCGAAGGTGATGTTGGCGGTCGTGTAGTCGCTGCGGCCGAGGCTGACGGTCCCGAGCGGCAGCTGGGTCGTGTTGGCGGCGTTGTAGATCGTCACCGTGTCGTTGGTGGCGTTGTTGAGGCGGACGACGACGCTGGCGGAACCGCTGTTCCAGCCGGAGAGGATCGAGTTGGGATCGATTTCGCTGCTGTAGGTGAAGGTGATTTTGTCGCCGGCCTCGGCCAGGCCGGCGGTCGCGCCGCCGTTGACGATCTGGACGTCGGTGCCGGTCGGAGCAGTGTTGTCAACGGTGACGGTGAAGCCGGTCTGGGTCTTCGAGTTCCCGGCCACGTCGGTGAGGGTCAGCGAGTAGGAGTAGCTGCCGGCCGCGAGGGTCGAGCCGGCGGTGAGGGCGGCGCTGCGGTAGCCGTAGCTGACGCCGCCGGCGCTGAAACTGCCGGCGCTGAGGGCGACCGCGGTCGACCCGGAGGTGATCGAGCTGACGTTGGCGGTCACCGAGGAGACGCCGCTCGCCGGGTTGCCGCTGTCGCTGACGTTGGCGTAGACGTAGTAGGTGCCGCCCTTCTTGATCTGGCCGACGATGCCGCCCGCCGTCTTCCCGATCGCCGAGGCGCTCGCGGTCGGGGCGCGGAAGTCGGCGGCCGCGGTGATCGTGTTGCCGGCGTTGGGGGTCGTAGAGGTGAAGTTCCCCCAGACGCTCTGGCGCGCCAGCGCCGCGGTGCCGAGGAGGACGGCGGCGAGCGTCGCCGCAACCAGCGCCGGGCGTGTGCTCATCGTCATAGCGGGTCGGCCTCCGGCTGCGGACGCCAGATCCGCACCAGCGCCCCCCAGAGGAGCAGCAGCGCGGGGATCGCGATCAGGGCGAGGCGGGCCGGGCCGCTGTCGACCCAGGAGAGTGCGTAGCCGATCTTCGGGATCCGGTAGGCGACGCGACCGATGCTGCCGGCGGCCGGAACCCGCCAGTGCTCGGTCGAGGTGTTGGCGTCACCGCGGGTGACGAAGGCGACCTCGTCGCCGACCGGCCGCACCGACTGCACCCGGTGGGAGAAGAGTTTGCCGGTCCCTTCCGGGTCGACGAAGGTGACGATGTCTCCCACCCGGGCGGCGAGCGGCGATATCGGCTTGGTGACGACGACGTCGCCGGTTTCGATCGCCGGGGTCATCGAGCCCGAGCGCACGGTGAAGGAGCGGTAGCCCAGAAGCTGCGGCGCGACCGCGGCGAAGAGGGTTCCGAACAGCAGCCCGAGCCCGATCCAGAGGCCGAGCATGCGCAGGCGTCGGAAGGCGCTCACGGCAGCGGTTCCTCCTGCGGTTCCAGGGCGACGGCGACGTCACGGCCCTCGTAGCCGGTCTCTACTTCGGCCGGGATCCAGGCGACGACCTGGACCGGAGCCGCAGCGCCCGGCCGCAGTCGCACCGCCTCTTCGGTCCCTTGCTGCAGCGCCTGCAGCGTTCCTTCGGAGAGGACGACCCCGCGGCTCTCCAGCCGTACCTCCGCGGTGCCGTCGAGGGCGGTCGAGCTCGGCTTCGCCCGCAGCCGCACGGCGAGCGCCTCGCCGGTCTCGTTGCGGAGCGTGAAGCTCCCGCGGGCGTGGGTGCCCGGGCGCATCGGCCCGCTCGCGAGCAGCGGCTTCGGCGCCGCCGGTTCCGCCGCGACCGCGCCGTCGAGCGCCGCGGTGAAGCGCAGCGAGGCGGGCAGCACGCCGCCGTGGCCGGCGGCGGGGCGGGCGGCGATGATCAGCGCCGCGACCAGGCCGAGCCCGATCGCGGCGCCGATGGCGCGAGTGAACCTGTCAGTAGCGGAGGTGCTCATGACAGCTCGTTTGTTCGTTACCTGCGGCGGCCGCTACTGGTTGCGGGCCTCCCAGGTGAACGTATGGGCACCGGTAGTCGCCCCCTGGGCGGCTTCCGGGGCGCTCGACTGCAGCGTCGCGGTGACCTGGTAGATGACCGATTCGTTGGCCGCCCATTTGGTCCCCGTGCCGGGGTAGTCGACGACGCCGTTGGCGTAGCTGTTCTTGGTCGTGGCGAAGTTCGCCAGCGTCCCCGTGTACAGCGCGCCGCCAGAGTCGGGGGTGAAGCCGGTGCAGCTGGGGAAGGTCGGGGTGGTCTGCGAGCCCGGGGTGATCGTCAATTCGACGTACTGCCCCAGCGCGCCGATCGTGCTCGTCGTGTAGATGTGGACGTCGGCGTCGAGGCTGCCGGTGTAGGTGACTTTGATGCACTTGCTCACCGATTCGCCGGGCTTGGCGTTGGTGATGCTGTACATCGCGGCGCCGGCGTCGTTGTCGGCGATCGCGACGGTGCCGGCGGTGATCGTGTTGCCGGCGTTGGTGGTGGTGGCGCTGAAGGCGCCGAACACGCCCATCGCCGCAAGACTGCCGAGCGCGCCCACGCAGAGCGCCGTCAGCAGGACTTTGGTGGTGGTTTTCACTTCGTACCTCCTTGCAGTGTTCACTCGTCCGCGACCGTGGCCGCTGGGGGCGAGATCGGAGGCTCAGGTAGGAGGTGCGTCCGCTTTGCGTCTGAAAAGCGTATGAATCGTCAGGCTGCGCCCGGTTTGGACGGATGTGCGAGGCGGTAGCGGTAGCCGAACCCGCGCACGGTCTCGATCGGATCGACCCCGGCCTCGTTCAGCTTGCGGCGCAGGTAGCTGACGTAGAGCCGCACCTGGTGGGGGTCGGCGTCGCTGTTCCCCCACACCTCCTCCAGCAGCTGCAGCTGGCTGACCACCTGGTTGCGGTTGCGCATCAGGAAGGCGAGCAGCCGGAACTCGGTCGGCGTCAGCGCCACCTCCCGACCGTCCACCTCGACTCGACGTCCGGCGCCGTCGACGGTGATCGTGCCGTCCTCGAGCGTCTCTTCGTCCCGCCCCTCGATGCGCCTGCTGCGCCGCAAAAGGACGCTGATCCGCGCCACCAGCTCCTCGCGGCCGAAGGGCTTGGTCACGTAGTCGTCGGCGCCGCCTTCGAGGCCGCGGACCTTCTGCACCTGCTCGCCCTCGGCGGTCAGCATCAGCACCGGGACCTCGCTGAGGTCGCGGATCCGCGCCAGGACCGTCCAGCCGTCGAGCTCGGGCAGGCCGATGTCGAGGACGACCAGGTCCGGCCGCTCCTCGAAGAAGGACCGCACCCCGGCCCGACCGTCGGCCGCCTCGCAGGCCCGCATCCCCGCTCGCTCGACCAGGGCGACGACGAGGCCGCGGATGTCGGGATCGTCCTCGATCACGAGGATCGTCGGATTGGACACGGTGTAAGCAATAACCGATGGGAAGGTCGGAAGCGGCGCGGGTCGAATCCCCTGGGGCTGGTTCCGATCAGAATCCTCAGGCATGTCGACCCGAAACCAGGCGCAGGCCGCCAACCATCCCTTGCTGCAACAGCTCTGGCAGGAGGAGCAGAGCCGGCGCGAGGCCGAGCTCGGCGCCCGGGCGAGCCTGATCGAGCGCGACCTGATGTGCGTGGTCAGCGACGACGGCCGGATCGTGCGCCTGGAAGGGGGCTGGCGCGAGGTGCTGGGCTGGGAGCGCGCCGAGCTGGTCGGGCGTGAGCTCGGCGGGTTCCTCCACCCCGACGATCGCGAGGGCACGCTGAGGGAGCTGGTCGGCCTGGCGCGGGTGGAGAGCGGCTGGCGCACCGTCCGCAACCGCTTCCGCGCCCCCAACGGAAGCTGGACGTGGCTGTGCTGGTCGGCCTTCGGCCAGTCCGACGGCCGCGCCGCCTGCGCCGTGCGCGAGGTCAGCGAGGGGGTGGCGATCGAACAGGCGCTGGACCTGCGCGGCGAGATGATCGCCAACATGGGCGAGGGGGTCAGCCTCGTCACCACCGGCAACGAACGGATCGTCTTCGCCAATCCCAGCCTGGAGCGGATGCTCGGCTATAAGCCCGGGGAACTGGTCGGTCGGCGCGCCGCCGACGTGATGGCCCCGGAGGAACTGACACCGCAGGAGGAAGCCGAACGCGAAGAGGCGAGACGGTGCCTGCAGGAGCGTGGCCATTGCATCTACGAGGGGCGACGGGTCCGCCGCGACGGGACAACGATCTGGTGCCGGACGACCACGACCACCTTCGAGCACCCGCGCTACGGGCCGGTCTGGGTGGCGGTCCAGCAGGACATCACCGAGGAGCGGCGGGCCAGGGAAGCGGCGCTGGAGCTGGAGCGGGCGAAGTCGGAGTTCCTCGGCTCGGTCTCCCACGAGCTGCGCACTCCGCTGACGTCGATCCTCGGCTACGCGGCGTTGCTGCGGGAAGACACCGACGGGATCGCCGACGCGGGCGACCACATCGACGTGATCGAACGCAACGCCCGCCGGCAGCTGCGACTGGTCGAGGACCTGCTCAGCATCGCCCGCATCCAGGCCGGCGAGTTCGAAATCCACCGGCTGCCGCTCGACCTCGCCGAACTGGTGCGGCTGGGGGTCGAGGCGATGCGGCCGGCGGCCACCGAGGCGGAGCTGCGGCTCGAGTCCGACTGCGCCGGCCCGGCCCGGGTGCTCGGCGACGCCGACCGCCTCGAGCAGGTGCTGGCCAACCTGCTCTCCAACGCGATCAAGTTCACCCCCCGCGGCGGTCGCGTTGCCGTCGGGCTGCGGACGACCTCCGGGGAGGCGGTCCTCACGGTCACCGACACCGGTCCGGGCATTCCGCCGCAGGAGCGCGAGCGCCTCTTCGAGCGCCTCTTCCGCGGCGAGGAGGTCAAGCAACTACAGGTCTCCGGCGCCGGCCTCGGCCTGGCGATCGCCAGCTCGATCGCCGAGGCCCACGAGGGAACGATCCAAGCCCGGACCGACCCGGAGCACGGCGGCGCGACCTTCGAGCTGACGCTGCCGCTGCTGAGGGCCGCTTAGGCGGCGGCGACCCTGCGCGCCATCCCCACCGGGGGCGACCAACCGTCCCCCGAGTAGCGGCCGCAGCGGAGCGCTAGCCGAAGCGGCGTTTAGGAAACGAATCTAAGTCTGAAATCGCCTGAGTGGTTTATCCTGCCGCAGCAGCGTGGCGGCGATATCGACTCCGCTGATCGTCTTGCTCGGGTTCGCGGGGGTGGCGATCGGAGCGCTCGGCGCCTTCCTGCTCGCCCGGTTGAAAGCTTCACATGCGGCGGCGGCTGTTCCCCTCGTCTCTTTGCTGGTCACCTTCCGGCCGCTGCTGCTGCCCCTTCTTGCCGCGGTCCTGGTCGGGCTGTTCCATCTCGGAGCCGTCGTGCTGATCGTGGGTGCCGCGCTGCTGACGTTCGCGGCCGGCTGGCTGCTCGTCGTCCCCGAGGCCTCGCGCTTGCGCGCCGTCGGCGCCTGGGACCTGCAACTGCTGCGCCGTCATGCTCTCTGGCTCGCGCTTCTGGTCGTCGTGTTGACGTTCGGTGGGGTGCGGCTTGCCTCCGACCGCTCGCTCGGGGGCATCGCCTCTGCCCTGCTCATCCTCGCCCTCGTCCTCTGGCTGCTCGCCCTCGTCCTGCGGTTGGTCTCGCACTGCTCGTCCTGGTTGCGGGTGGGAGTCGCCTTCTTCGTTGCCGCCACCGTCTACCGGCTCGCGGCGGCGATCGGCCTCGTTCCCGGCGGCGATCTGATCTCCGACCACCTTTCGTTCCTCGACTGGCTGCTGCCCGTCCTCGCTGCCGTGTTCATCGTCCTCGAGGCGGTGCTGGACGTGATCGCGGCCAAGCGCGGAGAGGACCCACACGGCCCGCAGCAGACCGAGTGCCTGCCGAACCTGGTCCGCCGGATCCGCAGCGGCGCCCTGAAGCCGGACCTCGTGCGGCTCTTCCAGGGTCTCGGCCTCGGGGTCGCCCTGCTCGCGGCCGTCGTCCTCTTGGCGGCGGCTTGGATCGGCCTGGCGGAAACCGACCAGCCGGGCAAGCGGCTCAGCACCGCCACCGCAACGGAAGCGGCAGAAGCGCCGACGCCGCCGGCGCCGAGCAGCCACTCGTCCGACCAGGCCCTCGCCGCCGCCTACAGCCCGGTCCTCGCGTTCACCCGAAACGAGCGGTGGTCGCCGATCCCTTACGGCGGTTACGTCGACGGGGCCGTGCTGAGCGGACCGCAGACGACGCCGCTCGGGTCGCATCCGAACGTGGAAGAAAAGCTCGGGGTGGGCTGCCCTCACCTGTCTTCAGCTCCCTGCTTCCGGCTCTCGATCCGCTGCCCTGCCGGGAACAAGCGCTGCAGCGGGGCCCGACCCCACCCCACCCGCAGCGACGAAGGCCTCTACCGCGAAGGCGCCGCCTACGTTCGCGTCGTCCGGCGCGACGCCGAGGAACGACTGGAAGCAAGACGCGACATCGAAAACGTGCGCAGATCCGATCGCTGGCCACCGCAGGCCTTCGGCCCCGAGGGCCCGTACGCGAAGCGCCTCTCGATCCTGCTCCAGTACTGGTACTTCTACCGCTACGACGAATGGGAAACCCACGTCTTCGCGGGCAAGCTGGTGCAGCGCCACGAAGGCGACTGGGAGGCGGTGACGATCGGGCTCTCGGACCAGGAACCGCTGTTCGTCGCCTACTCGGCCCACTGCGCGGGGACCTGGGTGCCATGGGAAGAAGCCGAGATCTCCGACCGGCTCGGCGGTCGCACGCACCCGGTCATCGCCGTCGCCGAGGGCTCGCACGCCAATTACCCGCGCGCCGCCCAGAAGCGCTCGCCCGACTGGGCGGGTTGCCAGGGAGCGCCGAAGGGGACGACGACGCTGCTCAGCTACGCCTCCAACATCCGCGACAAGACCGAATACGGGTGGGAGTGGTACCCCGAAGAAGGCGGCCTTCACCTGGTCTCCGAAAACGAACCGCCGATGAACTTCCCCGGTTACTGGGGGGCGAGTGAAGACACGACGCTGTACGGGTTCTTCAAGACGACCCGGCTCGGCGAAGGGCACGGGCCGGAAACGCCGAGCGAGCAGCCGCTCTGGCGCACGCCGGTGACGAAGATCTTCTGCGGCAACTACGACCAGCCTGACCTACCCCCCTCCCTGCCCCACGACTATTGCCCCAAGAGCGCGAGCGAGAAGAACACGAGCGAGGAGTGAGATGGAACACCAGATCGCCGATCTCCACTGCCACTACCCGATGCACCTGCTGGCCGGCGAAGACGGCAAGGATCCCTTCGTCAAGCCCTTGCGGAAGATCCCGAAACGGCGCCTCTGGCACAAGATCCGCGCGATCCTCGTCCGCTGGGCGGCGAAGCGGCTCAACTCCGGCAAGAAGAAGGATTGGCTCGTCGACCTCGACGAGCTCGACCGGGGCGGCGTCCGCCTCGTCTTCTCGGTCCTCTACGTGCCCGAGACCGAGCTCGGCTTCGAGGAGTGGCTGAGCGGCCGGCCCGCGGAACACAGCTTCTGCGAGCTGCTCGACCACATGGACGAAGTCGAGGCGGACCTCACAGATCCGGGCAACGCCACGCCCGAGCACCTGCTGGTGACCGAAAGCTCGCAGCTTGCCGGTGCCGGGAAAGACAGGCGGATCCGCTTCGTCCACTGCATCGAGGGCGGGGCCCATCTCGGCCGAGGGGCCGCCGAGATCGACGGTCGGGTCAGAGAACTCGCCCGGCGCGGCGTCGGCTACATCACCCTCGCCCACCTGTTCTGGCGCCATGTCGCAACCAACGCCCCGGCGCTACCTGGTCTCAGCGACCGCCAGTACGACTCCGTCTTCTGCCAGCCGGACGAGGTCGGCCTCAGCGCCCGGGGCGAGGCCGCGGTGCGGGCGATGTACCGCTACGGGGTGCTGATCGACATCAGCCACATGCGGCAGCGGGCGATCGACGAGACCTTCGCCCTGCTCGCCGAGCTCGACGAGCAGGGCGGCAACGATCCGGGCGCCTACCCGGTGCTGGCGACCCACGCCGGCTACCGCTTCGGCGATCTCAGCTACATGCTGAGCGCGGATACCGTCCGGGCCATCGCTTCCCGCAACGGCGTCGTCGGCCTGATCATGGCCCACCACCTGCTCAACGACGGTCTCCACGACGACCCCGGCGACTTCGAGACGACGATGCGCAGCGTCCGCCTCCACGTCGGCAAGCTGCACGAGATCACCGACTCCTACGAGCACATCGGCCTCGGCACCGACCTCGACGGCTTCATCAAACCGATGGTCGGCGGCATCGAAGGGGCGAGCACGCTGAAGCGGCTGGCAGACAGGCTGCACGCTGCCTATCCCCGGCACGCGGAGGCGATCCTCTACGGCAACGCCCTCCGTGCCCTGAAGGCCGCCTACGCGCGCCGCGCCGAAGCCGGCCAGGGCACCCGGGATGCTTGAGTGCTAAACGGTCCTGATTACGCCGGAGCTCCTGAACAGTAGGTATTCTGGTTCCGGCGGAGAGTCGATGCACGTCGATAGTGACAGGGAGCGGGTGAGGAAGTCCCTTCAGGAAGAAGCCCTGGACGAGCTTTCCGGGACCGAGTGGTTCCGCATCGGCCGGCAGAGCGCCGACGCCTACTCTTCCCACCGGCGCTGGTTGTCCCGCCGCGTGGAAACGATTGAGCTGGTCGGCATGAGCTCTGTCAGGCGGACCATCGGCGTCGATTTCGAGGTGCCGAAAGGCCTCCCGAAGCTCCGCGGGCTGGCAGCGAAGGGCACCGTGCTGGTTCCGATCACGGTGCTCCAGAAGTGGCCGCCGCTGATGGACTTCTCGCTGACCGATCCGCAGGGTCACCCGATGTCCCTGTACCTGCGGACCACGGTGAGGAGCCTCGACTTCGGCCTCTTGGTCGGGATGGCCGACCGGACGCTCGCGCTCGGCGAAAGCAAGCGCAAGCAGGCGTCGTGGGATTTGCGCCGCGAGGAGGCGCGCCGGCTTGGACTGCCGGAGCCCGAGCGGCTTTCCCCAGACCTGCGTCGCCGCCTCGCGGCCCTGATCAAGGATCCACTGCCCGAGCAGATGGCCGTCGAAGAAGGGGTCAACGCGCTCGGAGACGAGCTCGAAGGCTGGCTCCGCCAGGCCCTGCTGAAGGAGAGACGCCGGGGAGAGAAGCGGATCGCGTCCGAAATCGAGGCGACCGTCGACCTCGCCGCCCGGCTTGCCGGAAGCGCGATCCTCTGGGCCCCGGTCAAGGGGTCCCCGGGGACGGACCGGATCATCACCTTCTCCTATCTGAGCTCGTACAGCATGGGCAAGGTGGACGTCCCGAGGGAGCGGGTCCCCAGGCGCCGGGCCCGACGCACGCGCCTGCTTGACTGGGGCAAACGCCTCCTGATCGCGATGTCGTGGCGCGAGAAGGTCGTCTCCATCCCCCTCATCCACGCCGGCCGTCAGGTCCGGTACCACCTCGACGTCCGCTCCCCCGAGGGCTGCGTCGAGCTGGTGGGGGTCAAGGCGATGGCCTTTCCCGCAGCGACGCCGGACGACGGTCACCATGTCGCACCCGTCAGATCGATGGCCGAATTCGCCAAGCGCTATCCGGAGATCGTCGTCCCGGACCAAGTACTCGGACCGGAAACCAGCGGCTTCTTCATGGACTACGGCGAGCCGTCGGTCCTGGCGAGCGCCAGGCTGCGGCGCCGATGGCCCCATCGCCTGCGTCTCGGCCGTAAGGAACGGCCGGCAGAGGACTCGAGCAGGGAATCGACGGCCGAAATCGTCGACCGCCGAGCGCACGTCTACTTCGGCTCCGAGGGCGCGCCCTCGCACCGGGTCTTCCTGCAGGTCAAAATGGCTGCACCGCGGCAGGGGTTCATCTTCGGCTGCATGCTCGCTGCACTCGCCATCTCCCTCCTGACCTGGGCCACGTACCTGAAGCTGGACTCGGCCGCGGCCCACCTCGAGCCGACCGTCGTCCTCCTCTCGGTCGTGCCGGTGGTCCTCGGCTACGTCCTGCTCCGGCCCGGCGAACAGGCGCTCGAGCGCTCCCTCGTGACCGGGGTCCGGGTAATGGGGACGCTGGCCGGCGCAACGCCGATCGTCGGCGCCCTGACCCTGGTCCTGACCCACGGAAACACCCCCGACTCGTCTCCGGACCTCGCCGTGGCGGAACCGATCTGGCTCGGCCTGGCGATCTTCAGCACTCTGATGGCGGCCTTCCTCGCGGTCAGCGTCTTCTTCGCCGCTCCGTCGAGGGAGCCGAGCGACGGCGTCGACGACCCCACGCCCCCGCCTTTCTCATGAGCCTTGTTGACGAGGACGTCGACCGAAATCCGCGCCGAGGGCACGATCAACTCGAAGCGCAAGCGAGGGATCGCGCCCGCGGGCAGGAAGGTTCCGAAGCGGTTGCGCCACTAGCACCGTGACAAACCGAGAAGGGCGAAGGCTGAAACACGATTCGCCCCTGCTGGACACCTAGCTAGTACCGCTACGGGGTTCTGCTCCAAACGGAGAGATCATCGTGCCCGTAGAAGCGGCGCTGGATTTCGCTCCACAAGCTAGAAAGCGACGCCACGCCTATGAACCGCTGAGGGCACCCTTGGAGGACGACCCGGGCAAGCCGACTTGATTTTGGCGGCGACGGAGCTACGCCGCCCAAATTCAAATCAAGTGCCCCGGCGGCGCTGTAACGCCCCGGGGCCGGCACAGGAGGCAACGCTCCCATGCAAGAAGAGCCTATTGGCGCTGGCACCTTTTCACGCGCCTCGAGCGCAGTCGAAGACGCCCGTGACCAAGCGCAAGCTCTGCGCGAGGTCTTGTTCATCTACCCGGAGACGTTCACGTTCGACGAGCTGACGCGGTTGATGACCGTCGGATCGACCCAGCTCATCGAACGCGATCGTGTCGAGCGCGCCGTCCGCGATCTGGTCGCAGCGGGGCTGTTTCATCCGCGCACCGACGACGACGTCGTTCGGCCGACGCGGGCAGCCATCAACTTCTCCGCCCTTATGGACGTCTGATGGCAACCGCCGAGAGACAAGATCAGCGTCAGCTTCTAACTCGGACGGACGGGAGGTTCAGGGACCAAGAGGTTGCCGAGCGGTTCGGCAGGAACCTGTTGAGGGCGCGCCGCCGCGCGGGCTTCTCGCAGGAAGAGCTCGGCAAGCTCACCTCCCTGCACCGGACCCACATCGGTTTCATGGAGGCAGGGCAACGCCTGCCGCGTGCCGACAGCCTCGTCAAGTTGACCTCAGCGCTCGCCGTGGAAGCCGAAGAGCTGCTGCAGGGGATCGACTGGATCGTGACCACCCCCACCAGGCCGGGCAGCTTCGACGTTGACCCTCGGGACTGAGGAGGCTGCGCCATGCCGAAGAAAGCCAAGCGGGATCTCAGCCCCGAAGAGCTGCTCCTGTCCATCCTCCAGCATCCGCTGCGCCGAGAGCTGCTGAAGCTCTACGTCGAAGCGACGGAGATGCGGAGCCCCAAGGAACTCACGCTCCCCACGAACGGGCACCTCTCCAACGTCGGCTACCACGTCCGCGTCCTCGCAGACAAGGGCACCGTCGAACTCGTCGCCGAAGAAGCGCGACGCGGCTCGGTCGAGCACTTCTACGAGCCGACCGCCCTCGTTGACGAAGTGCCCTGGGGACGGGCCGCCCTCGGGCTTCCGAACCTCAACGACGCCCACAAACCCTCAAGCCCCAAGGAGGACCAGCAATGAGTGAGAACAAGCGCGGCGGCAAACGGTCGGCCGCACAATCGAAGAGCGGGCGCCTCGGCCCCGGCGAGCTGGACAAGCTCGTCCTCGGCTTCATGCGCCAGCACAAGAAAGCCGCCCCGCACACGCCGGGTGCGGTCGCGAAAGGCATCGAGCGCTCGTCGGGAGCGGTAGCCAACTGCCTCGGCCGCCAAGAGCAAAAGGGAACGGTGCGGCTGGCGAAACCCAAGCCCCGCGAATACGAGTTGACCCAGCCCAAGAAGAGCTAAGGGAGGGAATCCAATGCCCGATCCAAAAGTGACGACCATCCGAATGCCCGACAACATGCAGTCGGACCTCGCAGCCATCGCCCGCTCTCACGACATGTCGGTAGCCGACGCGATCGCAGAGGCGCTTGAGCTGTACATCACCGCTCGCAAAAGCGAGGAACGATTCAAGGACCGACTGGCGAGGCGCCTGGAAGAGGACCGCGAGGTTCTGGGCCAACTGGAGGAAGACTAAGGTCGCCCAGACGCAGCCGCGTTGTCGCGACGACTACCGTCAGTCTCAATCAGCGCTCAGGAGGTGAGATGGGAAGTGCTCTCCAATTAATGGGTGAGAGGCCAGTGCCACGCCGAAGTCGTGGTGCAGCATCTCAGCGGCGGCGAGCGCATCGACTGCCTCGGATCCATTCCAAGCAGGCCATCGAGGTCGAGGTCGGCCCACTCCTCTAGAGGGCCTTCGGAGAGGTGGAGCTTGCGCAGGGCATGGCCATCGGTGAGGCCCGCGTCGAAGGGCAGCTCGAGATAGAAGCTCAGATAGATCAGCGGCGGGCGGGGAGCCCATGAAGATCGCGACAGAAAACGACGTCTGAAGCGAAGCCCCAAACGCCTCAAATTGCCGCCCGACAGTCGATGCGTCACGCCGGCGACCCTATTCCCGCGAAGTTGTAGGGACGCCAGCATCAAGACATTCACGGCTCCGAACTCTCGTGACGACCTCGCCCGCCGGGCACCCAGTTGCCATCGTCTCCCCGAACGAGTCCAAACGCCCAGAGGATTGCTTCGGCCTCCGACTCCGTGCATCCCAAGAGCGCGGCGACCTCCGAGGTACTCCGAGGCCTGGGGGCAAGCAGTCGATCAAGATCCGCCGGGGAGGCACCGCGCTCAGCCCAATCCGCAGAGTTCCTCTCGACAGTCTTTGCGGCTCGGCCCGAGTGACGCTCGATGAACCCCTTGACGAATCCGATGAATGAGAATGCGCCAGCGATTTGCGCCGCGATGCCGCTGAGGATCCATATGGCTTCCAGTTCCTGAAGCAGCTGCGCCCAATCCCCAGACAGACCGGGCACCCCCTGCGGGATGACAAGGATTAGATATGGACACAGGGGGTCACCCTCGAGAAGCCCGACCTCGGCTGCGTCGACCAGCTCCCCCATCGTCGCCGTGAAGGGCGGCCGTCGCCAGATAACCCTTCCCCCGGAATCACGGACCATCAGCACCGTGTGCTTTCGAGCGCGGGAACCACGACGAACGACACCTTCGCGTCCGTCCCCGGGTAAATCGTCATCCGCGCGACGAAAACCCGCATAGGCGAGCGTCTCGAGCACCGCCCCGGCAGAGGTCGGTGGGCTACTGCCGGCCGGTCCACCACGGTGTATGCGCTCCGCTGCGGGAGTCAGCGAGATACCGAGTTTGTCGGCGGCCCGTTCGAGCACCAACCCAAGCGAGTCGGTCGGTGCCGAAACGATCTGCACCTTTGGCAACTCGTCCCACGTAGCGTCCCAATCTGGTCCGCCGTCTCGATATTGAAAGATCCCCTGGCCAGCCGGGGTGCCGACTACGGTCACGATGAGGTCCGAGGC
>Ga0207702_10000640_pt1 | contig 38336 bp, 34 predicted proteins | sample KBSCornC62_FD_184302 | JGI IMG/M metagenome (GOLD analysis project Ga0207702, IMG submission 184302) | Corn rhizosphere microbial communities from Kellogg Biological Station, Michigan, USA - KBS Corn C6-2 (SPAdes) (version 2) | ecosystem: Host-associated > Plants > Roots > Rhizosphere > Soil ... | reverse complement strand
ATGGTCGTACTTCTTCCTGGTGCTATTCGCGATCTTCTCGCTGGTGCCGCCACTTTACATGCTGATCACCTCCCTGAAGAGCAGCGCCGAGATTTCCGCGGCGACCAATCCGTGGTGGGTGTTCCACCCGACGCTGGAAAATTACGTCCAGTTGCTGACCTCGAACCAGTTCCTGACGTTCTTCCGGAACTCGGCTTTTGTTTCGATCCTCGTGGTGACCATCACCATGCTGATCAGCGTACCGGCCGCGTTTGCGCTGGCGCGAATGCGGTTCTGGGGTTCAGCGACGCTCGCGACCGGTGTGTTCCTGACCTACCTGATCCCGGATTCACTGCTGTTCCTGCCGCTGTTCAAGATGTTCGCGGTCTTCCACGACGTCACCGGCATCCAGCTAATCGGCAAATGGTACGTGCTGGTGGTCGTCTATCCCACGCTCACCGTGCCGTTCTGCACCTGGATCATGATCGGCTATTTCGCCTCGATCCCGAAGGAGTTGGACGAGGCCGCGGTGATCGACGGCGCCTCATGGTTCCAGACGTTGACACGCATTTTCATTCCGGTCGCGCTACCCGGGTTGATCGCGGCGACCATCTTCGCCTTTACGGTGTCGTGGGCGCAGTTCCTCTATCCGCTGGTGTTCACCACCTCGACCGACCAACTGGTGCTGCCGGTCGGCATCATCACGACTTTGGTCAAGGGCGATGTGTTCAACTGGGGACAGATCATGACTGGCGCCCTGCTCGGCGCCGCGCCGCCGCTGATCGTCTACGCCTTCCTGATGGACTATTACATTGCCGGCCTGACCGCCGGCGCGACAAAGGGTTGAACATGGCCGATGTGACGTTGCGTAAGGTGATAAAGCGCTATGAGGACGTTGAAGCCGTGCGCGGCATCGACCTCGACATCGCCGACCATGAATTCGTCGTGCTGGTGGGGCCGTCGGGCTGCGGAAAATCGACCACGCTGCGGATGATCGCGGGGCTGGAAGACATCACCGACGGCGACATCATGATCGGCGGCGACGTCGTCAACGACGTGCCGCCGAAGGACCGCGACATCGCCATGGTGTTCCAGAACTACGCGCTCTACCCGCACATGACGGTCGCCGAGAACATGTCGTTCGGGCTGCGCCTGAAACGCTACCCCAAGGCCGAGATCAAGGCGCGGATCGACGAGGCCGCGCGCATGCTCGACATTACCGAACTGGTCGACCGCAAGCCGAAACAGCTTTCCGGCGGCCAGCGCCAGCGCGTCGCGATGGGCCGCGCCATCGTCCGCAATCCCAAGGTGTTCCTGTTCGACGAGCCGCTGTCCAATCTCGACGCCAAGCTGCGCGTGCAGATGCGTATCGAGATCAAGAAGGTGCACCAGAAGGTCCGCACCACAACGGTTTACGTCACCCACGACCAGGTCGAGGCGATGACGCTCGCCGACCGCGTGGTGGTGATGAACCACGGCCGCATCGAACAGATCGGCACGCCGAACGAACTCTACCACAATCCGGCCACGCGCTTCGTCGCCGGCTTCATCGGCTCGCCGGCGATGAATTTCATTCCCTGCCGGATCGAGGAAGCCGGAGGCAGGCTGAACATCCGCCTCACCGACCGGATCGCCTTCCCGCTGCCGCCGGCGCGCGCGGCGCGATATCAGGCCGTCGCCCGCAATGAAAGATTGCTGCTGGGCTTGCGGCCGGAGCATCTCGCGGAGGCAAAAGCGCATCCCGAGCCGGGCGTCGAGCCGTTCGACGCTGTGCTCGACGTCATCGAGCCGATGGGGATGGAGACGCTGATTTATTTCACGCTCGAAGGCGCCCAGGTCTGCGGCCGGGTCAATCCCAATGCCGGCGCCAAGGCTGGCGGCCCGCTGCGATTGGCTGTGGACCTCAATAACATGCACCTGCTAAACGAGGGGACCGGCGTGGTCATTTGACCGACGCAAGAGCAATAAGCGCCCGAAAGGGCGCGGTTTCAGGGATCAGGGAATGGCGGCCAACACAAGCAACAAGAAGAAGATTTTTGTTACGCAAACCATGTCACCCGGGGCCCGGGCCCTCCTCACCGAACGCGACGACATCGAGCTCGTCGAATTTCCGAACCTGATCACGGGCAAAGATTTCGAGGCGATGCTGAAGCAGCATGCGCCGGTCCACGGCGTGGCGCTGGGCGCGACGCGCTTCGGCGAGCCGGAGCTGGAAGCCTCCAAGGACATGAAGGTGGTGACGCGGATCGGCGTCGGCTACGACGCCGTCGACGTGCCGGCGCTTTCGAAGCGCAAGGTGCCGTTGATGGTGGCGGGCACCGCCAACTCGCCGTCGGTCGCCGAACAGGCGCTGTTCATGATGCTGACGCTGGCCAAACGCGCGCAGGAAATGCATGCGATGGTGAAGGAAGGCACCTGGGCCGACAGGCTCGGCGCGCTGCCGTTCGACCTCTACGGCAAGACCGTGCTGATCATCGGTTTTGGGCGGATCGGCACCCGCACGGCAAAACGCTGCCAGGCCATGGAAATGAACGTGCTGGTCTACGACCCCTACAAGCCGGCCTCCGAAATCACCGCGGCCGGCTGCGAGGCGGTGGCCAATCTCGAAGCCGCACTGCCGCGCGCGGATTTCGTCACCATCCACTGTCCGAAGACGCCGGAAACGGTCGGCTTTTTCAATGCATCCAAGCTGAAATTGATGAAGCCGTCAGCCTATCTCATCAACACCGCGCGCGGCGGCATCGTCGACGAGAAGGCGCTCTACGACGCGCTGGTCTCGGGCAAGATCGCCGGCGCCGGCCTCGACGTCTTCGAAGTCGAGCCGCCGCCGGTCGGCCAGCCCCTGCATGGTCTGCCGAACGTGATCATGGCGCCGCACGTTGCCGGCGTGACGGTCGAGGCCGTCAGCCGCATGAGCGAGCAGACCGCCCGCAATATCCTGAGCGCGCTCGACGGGGCGCCGATCCGCATCAACGTCATCAATCCGGACGTGCTCTGATCCGGTTCAACTAACGGTCCGCCGGATTGCGCTCGTCCCTCACCTGACCTGCGCGATCCCGGCATCGGGGAGTATCACCATGGCTTTCAGCGAATACGGCAATTACGACGGCGTCGGCCTCGCCGACCTCGTCCGCAAGAAGCAGGTCAGCGCCGCCGAACTGCTCGACGAGGCGATCGCCCGCACCGCAAGGGTCGATCCAAAGATCAATGCCGTCGTCGTCAAGCATTACGACTACGCCAAAAAGCAGATCGACAAGGGGCTGCCGGACGGACCGTTCACCGGCGTGCCGTTCCTCCTGAAAGACCTCGACCTGATCGACGGCACCGTGACCACGTTCGGCGCCAGCCTCTACCGGAACAACGTTGCCGATCACACCGGCACGCTGGCGCAGCGTTTTCTCAATTCCGGCGTCACAATCTTCGGCAAGAGCGCCTCGCCCGAATTCGGCTTGATGCCGACCACTGAATGCCGGCTGCACGGGCCGACCCGAAATCCCTGGAACCTCGAGCACTCCTCCGGCGGCTCGTCCGGCGGCGCCGCGGCGGCGGTTGCCGCCCGCATCCTGCCTTTGGCGCACGCCTCCGACGGCGGCGGCTCGATCCGGATTCCGGCCTCCGCCTCCGGCGTGTTCGGATTGAAGCCGACGCGGGCGCGCAACCCCTGCGGGCCCGATCGCGGTGAAGGCTGGGGCGGATTTTCCTCGGGCCACGTCGTCAGCATCAGCGTGCGCGACAGCGCGGTGATGCTGGATGCGCTCAACGGGCCGGAAACATCGAGCCCCTATCGCGCGCCGCCACCGGAGCGGCCGTTCGCGCAGGAAGTCGGCCGCGATCCGGGCAAGCTGCGTATCGCCTTCACGGACAAATCGCCGTTTGGCGAGGCGATCAATGCCGAAATCGCCGCCGCCGTGCGCGACATAGCTGGCCTGCTCGCGAAACTTGGCCACGATGTCGAAGAACGCGCACCTCATCTCGCCGGCGATCCCGGCCCGGCGATCGGCACCATTATCGGCGCCAATACCGCACTTACCGTGCGGCAGGCCGAGCAGCGCTTTGGCCGCGAGATGACCGAGCACGATTCCGAGGTCCTGACGCTAGCAATGGCGCACAATGCGCAAAAGCAAACCGCCACCGATTACGTGTCGGCGCAGCTCGACGCGTTCCGGATCGCGCGCGGGCTGGCTGAATTCCATGAAACCTGCGACGTGTTCCTGTCGCCGACGCTATGTATGCCGCCGGTACGAATCGGCGAACTGAACACGATGGCCGGCGATCTCTCGAACATCGCGCCAGCGTTGCGGCGCTATATGCCGGGCACCGCGATGTTCAACATGTCCGGCCAGCCCGCGATGTCGGTGCCGCTGGCCTGGAACAAGGCAGGCCTGCCACTCGGCATGATGTTCGCGGCCCGGTTCGGCGACGAGGCGACGTTATTTCGCCTGGCGGCACAGCTCGAGCAGGCTCGGCCCTGGAAGGACCGGCTGCCTCCGGTTTGCGCATAGGCATTAACGTTTTCGAGCAGCGTTTCGCGTGAAGAAACGCGTCAAAGGTTAACGCGACCGACAAAACTCAGCCGCAATCGCCCCCACAACTGACCATGTTTGGCGACGCCTGTGGGGTGCGCTCCCCTGCAAAGCGTTTTCGGGCGAAGTGGCTGCCGGTTCGCGTGAAGAAAACGCGTCAAAACCAAAAGCTCTTCGCGATATTGGAGGACATTTATTTTGACCCAAATTGACCCGACCGACCATGCGCTGGCGGCGATCGCCAGCATGATGGACCAATCCGAAGCTTCGCATGAGAAGGAAGCGACCGCTTCCCAGGAAGCCATCCAAGTGCCGGCCCAGGTACTGGCTGAAACCCCCGCTCCGCCGCCGTTGCCGGCAGAACTGGTCGAGGAAACGTCGCTGGCGCCTGCCGCGGCTGAAGCCGACGGCTATTTCAAGGTGGGCCCCGGCCCAATGGCCGCGATCCGCTTCAAATGGACGGTGCGCCGCGACGACGAGGGCCGTTTCTATGTCGACGAGACCATCGGCGAGAATTCAGCGCCGATCGTCAGCGGGCCGATGTCGGCCGATGACGCGATCCGGATGGTCGACGCCAGCGAAAGCGACGCGCGCCGGCGCTTCGAGCAGCTCCGAAGCGAAATGACCGGACGCGCCGCCGCGGCAGGCCTGATCCGCAACGACAGCGGCGAGGCGTGAGCCTGTAGCCTGGATTGAGCGAAGCGAAATCCAGGGCAGCTATCTACGAAAGATGCGCCCGGATTTCACTCCGTTCAATCCAGGCTACTACCTCATCGCCGTCATCCTGAGGTGCGCGCTCTTTCTTGCGCGCCTCGAAGGATGTGCCGCACGCACCTTGTGGCGATCCTTCGAGGCTCGCCGAAGACGGCTCGCACCTCAGGATGACGTCTGATGTGCAGCGAGCCCGCACGGACTCTCTTTGTTCTATTTGGAACGAACAGGGGACGCGATTTTTCGCACGAGCGGAGCTTAAGATTTTCTTACGCTCTCGCTGGTCCGCGAAAATTTTTCGGGCGGTGCCTGCAGAAATGATTTCGCGAATTGCAGCGCGCCTTTCCATGAAAGCCTTAAGACCACTTCATGGTGCCGCAGACCCTTGCCGCCCTTGACGAGGCCGAGATCGCGGATGACGCAGTAATCGCCGCTACTCATGCGAGCGAGCCGTGCTCCCCGGAACTGATTGCGCACACGCGACAACATCCACGCAGCATGCATTGCCTGCTGATTCCGTCAAACCTTGACGCGGGTCGAATCATCAAGGCTGACAACAAGCGACCGGACCGCCTGGCGCGATCCGGTCGCTGTTACTTTGATCCAAAATTATTGATAGCGCGATCCGTCCGTGACGACCTCACGGACCGACAAAGCCCGTATTCAGATCCACGCCGCAGTTGATCACAATCAGGGACGCCACGAGCCCGATGGCGCAGAAAATGACGACCTGTTCGAGAGCCTCGATTTCGCTGGCGATGTGAAGTGTGCGGGACAGCACATTGGCGATGGCGGTCATGACGATTCCCCTCGTTGGCAAAATTGCAGACGGAAACAGCGCAACCCTGCCCGAGACATCGGCGCGTCGCCTTCAGGATTCCTTATTTTCGGCTTACAATTTGCTTTATTTTCATTTGGCCGCCTTTTCATTGACCCACGCCGGCATGAAGCCGGCTATGGAGACGGGGAATTTTGCAATTGCTTTATATTTTCGACAATTGCGTGCTCGATCCTGATCGGCGTGAACTACGCAAGAACGCCGCGGCCATTGCCATGGAACCGCAGGCGTTCGACCTTCTGCTCCATCTGGTCCGTCACCGCGACCATGTCGTCAGCCGGGACGAACTGATCCAGCAGATCTGGGGCGGTCGCATCGTGTCCGAATCGGCCTTGAGCACGCGCATCAACGCGGTGCGCACCGCGATTGGCGACAGTGGAACCGAACAGCGGCTGATCAAGACCCTGCCGCGCAAGGGCGTTCGCTTCGTCGGTGAGGTGCGCGAGGAACATCTCTCGTTCGAACCAGCCGATGCAACTACGTCCGAAACTCGCGCCGCCTTGCCGCCGCCGGCGGTCGCCGCCATGAATGGCGGCGAAGCCGATCCGCACTCTTTGCTCGTCGCGGTACCATCTGGTTCACGCCGCCCTGCCGCTCCCCGCTTGACGGTTGCGGCGCTCGCCATTGCAGGCGCGCTGGCTTGCGCCGTCCTGACCTGGAGTTATCTGGCGCGATCCGCGCAAGCCAGCAAGGCGAACATCGAGACAGCAGCCAGACTGACCCGTGTCTCCGAAACCGTGCCGATGACGTCGCGCGAGAACTACGAAGCGGTCCGTGAACTGCGGCAATGGGCGGCCGACCTCGATCGCCATAACGCCATCGCGCTTGCCGATCTCAGTTTTGCGTTGGCCACCGGCGTGCTGAACCACTGGTCCAGCGACGAGGTCGCCGACCTGCATGCGGCCGATCTCGCATTGCAGGACGCGCTCGGCATTGCGCCTTCAAACCGGCACGTGCACGGCGCGCAGTGCCAGTTCCTGCGCGCGATGCGGCGGTTCGAGGCCGCCATCAAGGTGTGCAGCGAACTGGCGCAGAACTTTCCCGATTACGCCTATCCGCACAAGGAAATCGGATACGACAGGCTGATGATGGGCCAGCCCGACGAAGCGCTGGCCGAATTCCTTGAAGCGGATCGCCTGGCGCCGCATTCGCATCTGCGCTGGAGCTGGCAGCAGGGCGCGGGATTGGTCTATCTGATGCAGGCCAGGGATCAGGAGGCCATCGACTGGCTGTCGCGCGCGGCGCGCGAGGCGCCCAGCGTGGGAGACCCCACGGCCTATCTGGCTTCGGCCTACGCCCTGCTCGGCCGCGAGCAGGAGGCGCATGAGGCGCTGGATCGTTACCGCAAGCTGTGGCCGAACACGACATTGAAAACCTTCAGCCCGAGGATCGGAACCGCGGCCTTCACCAGCAAGATGGAACGGGTGCTGCAGGGATTGCGGCTGGCGGGATTGCCGGATTGACAGTCTGTAGGATGAGTGGAGCGAAGCGATACCCATCATTTCAGGGAATGTCGGGGTGATGGGTATCGCTTCGCTCAACCATTTAGCTGTTCGTCGCCGCATCCGTAGGACGCAATAGCGCCGCCTATTGCGCCGTGCTAGGCGTTTTGGTGTCCTCGATCGATGCGGCGGATTACGCCTTCGATAATCCGCCCTAGCAACAAAAAAAGAAGCTTCCGTAATGTTCAGAATTCTCACCGCCCTCGCCTTCACGCTCTTCCTCGTCTCCGCCTCGGCGCAGGCCCAGCAACCCTCCCGCCTCGACGACATCATCAAGCGCGGCACGCTGCGGGTCGGCATGACCGGCGACTACCTGCCGTTCACCTCGCTCGACAAGGAGACGCAAAAATTCCGCGGCTTTGACGTCGATGTCGCCGAAGAGCTCGGAAAGGCGCTCGGCGTCAAAATCGAATACGTCCAGACGGCGTGGCCGATGATGACCAGAGATTTCGAGGCCGACAAATTCGACATCGTGATGGGCGGCGTCTCGATCACGCTGGACCGGCAGAAGAAGGGATTTTTCTCCGCCGCGATCATGCGCGAGGGCAAGACGCCGATAGCGCGCTGTGCCGATAAAGGCAAATACGACACCATCGCCGAGATCGACCGAGCGGGCACCCATGTCATCGTCAATCCCGGCGGCACCAACGAGCGCTTTGCCAAGGCCAACATCCATAACGCCGAGATCAAGGTTTATAACGACAACGTCACGATCTTCGACCAGATCGCCAAGGGCGATGCCGACGTCATGATGACGGACGCCTCGGAGACGCGATATCAGCAGAAGCTGCATCCCGACGTGCTCTGCGCCGTGCATCCGGAAAAGCCGTTCGACTTCGCCGAAAAGGCCTACTGGCTGCAGCGCGACGTCGCGCTGAAGGATTTTGTCGATCAATGGCTGCACATCGCCCATGAGGACGGCATCTGGCAGAAGATCTACGCCGCCTGGTTCGAATAGGATTTTGCGACGGAAAAGGCCGGACTTTGCCTGCATCGGAGATCGGCCTTTTCCGAAATTGACGCTGTATATTGAGCTCAACCAGACTGAGCGCCTTGCGATGAACCAAAGCCGTTGGCTGACGACTTAATTATTGAAAGTGATGTAGATCACGCTGTGAGATTGCCCGAAGCGTAGGGTCGACTCGAATCCCCTGCTCAGGAGGTCATGATGAAAAGGCTTTTGGCCTCGACCGGTTTTTTGGTCGCGCTGTTACTGGCAGGCCCCGCAGCCCAGGCGCAATACCAGTTCGACTATGGCGGGCGGACCATTCGCATCGATCCCGATCGCGGCACGGTTTCGATCCCCGGCGTCTACGACAATACCGGACGGCGCAAGCGCGACAGCGACCATGCGCGCAAGCCGGCGCCCGATCAGGCCAAGATAGATCCACAAACGCCGCCGCCGGCTCCCGCCGATCAACCGCCGGCCGCTGCGGTCGCACCTGCGAATATCGCGCCCGCACCGGCGGATGCGACGGCCGCCGCGCCCGCAGCGAACATGCCGGTAGCGCCAGTTCAGGACGCCATGCCGGCTGCACCTCCGGCGCCGCCGCCGGTCGTTGCGACCGCTCCTGCCGCAGTTCACGCGCCTGCTGCCGCTCCGCCGCCCCCTGCTCCGGCGCAACAGCAGCAGGGCGCGATTCCGCAGGCTGCAACAGCCGCTTCCCCGAATTCGCCGCTTGGCCTTTGGCTTACCGAAGAAAAGGAAGGCAAGGTCCGCATCGAGCAATGCGGCGCCAATCTCTGCGGCTATTCGGTCGATACAAAATCGAACCAGAACGGCGAGCAGGTCCTGATCAACATGAAGCCCGGCAAGGACGCCAAATGGAGCGGGCGGATTTTCGATCCGAACACCGGCAGCACCTATGATTCCACCATCGCGATGAAAGGCTCGGACTCGCTGCGGGTGCAGGGCTGCGCCTTCGGCGGCATGTTCTGCGGCGGCCAGACCTGGACGCGGGTTAATTAGCTGCGGGCTTTTGTCGTTTTGGAAATTTATTCTTGAAATTTGAAGATTTGGAATTTGCAGGTTTGGAAGTTTTCGCCGGGGCTTTCGGCTTTGTCGCAAACCAGATCACATGGTGCGCGCCGCTGCGTTTTGTCGTCGCGCGGACGCCGACCTCATTGACGTCGAAATCGGCGTCACGAAGCCGTTTTGTAAACGCGATATTCGGCCCCGACGACCACACCGCCAGCACGCCGCCCGGCCGCAACGCGCGGCGGATCGCCTGCAGTCCTTTTTCGTCGTAGAGCGCGTTATTGGCCTTGCGGATCAATCCCTCCGGTCCGTTGTCAACGTCGAGCAGCACGGCATCGAACGCCTGTCGCGATGATGCGATCACATCGGTCACGTCGGCTTCGCGAATCTCGGCGCGTGGATCGGAGAGACTCTTGCCGAACAGCTCGGCCATCGGACCGCGCGCCCAGGCAATCACGGACGGCACCAGTTCGGCCACCACGATCCGCGCGTCCGTTCCCAGCACCGCAAGTGCCGCGCGCAGCGTAAAACCCATGCCGAGCCCGCCGATCAGGATGTGCGGACGCTTGACGCTCTCGATCCGCCGGCAGGACAGCGTGGCAAGCGCTTCTTCCGATCCGCTGAGGCGGCTGTTCATCAGCTCGTTCTGGCCGAGCATCATCGAGAACTCGGCGCCCCTTCGCTTCAGGCTGAGTTCGACCTCGGCGCCGGGCACCTTTGTCTTGTCGATCTGGATCCAGGGAATCATGCGGTGCTTCTACGCCGATTGGGTCCTCGTGGCGCCTGGACCGCACAGCGCATCTCATGGAGGCCAATGACGACAGCGAAGCGCCTATCCGACGTTGGCGTTGTATTCCGCGTCGCTGACATGCTCCATCCAGGTCACGTGGTTTCCATCCAGCGATTCCTGGGTCGCGACATGGACCATTCCCGTGGTTGGCGAACCGCCGTGCCAGTGCTTTTCGCCCGGCGGAATCCACACCACGTCGCCCGGCTTGATCTCCTGGATCGGTCCGCCCTTGCTCTGGAAGCGGCCGACGCCCTGGATCACATACAGCGTCTGTCCGAGCGGATGGGTGTGCCATGCGGTGCGAGCGCCCGGCTCGAATGCAACCCGGCTCGCGACCACGCGCATCGGCGCTTGTGGCGTGATGATCGGGTCCTGCCAGACCGTTCCGGTAAAACTCTCTTTCGGTCCGCGACGCGTCGGCCGCGAACCGGCCTTGATGATTTCCGCCATGACGGGTCTCCCTGTTTACGCATTGCCCTCGTGCCGAGGAGGCGCTCCTGCGCCGTCTCGAACCATAAGATCACGATGTTGCCCATCCTTCGAGACGCGGCGAAGTCGCCGCTCCTCCAGCGACAACGGCAAAGCCGTTGCGCCGGGATGAGGTTATTTTTTCGACGCGGCGTAACGCGCCTTGGTCTCGGCGTTCATGGGATAGAGTCCCGGCAACGCCGCGCCGCCGTTCACCTCGTCGACGATCCAGGCTTCCATGCGCTCCTGCTCGGCGCCTTCCGCCAGGATCAGATCGAGGAAGGCCTTGGGGATCAGCACGGCGCCGTCCTGGTCGGCGACAACGATGTCGTCCGGAAACACCGCCACGCCGCCGCAGCCGATCGGCTCACCCCAGCCGACAAAGGTGAGACCGGCAACCGAGGGCGGCGCCGCATAGCCATCGCACCACACCGGCAAGCCCGTGCCGAGCACGCCTTCGACATCGCGCACCACGCCGTCGGTGATCAGGGCCGCGACCTTGCGCTTGACCATCCGCGCGCACAAAATATCGCCGAAAATGCCGGCATCCTTGACGCCCATGGCGTCGACCACGGCGATGCAGCCTTCCGGCATCGCCTCGATCGCGGTCCGGGTCGAGATCGGCGACGACCAGGATTCCGGCGTCGCCAGATCCTCGCGCGCCGGCACGAAACGCAGCGTGAAGGCCGGTCCGACCAGCCGTGGCTGTCCCGGCCGCAGGGGACGCGTGCCGCGCATCCAGACGTTTCGCAGGCCCTTTTTCAGGAGAACCGTGGTGATGGTGGCGGTAGACACCTTGGAAAGGGTCGCAATCGCTTGGGGGGTCAGGGACATCGAACAGAGCGCTCCGGAGGGGTTTTATTGGCGGGCGCATCTTGCGGGGCACGGCCATCGCGTCAAGGGCCTCGAAGGCTTCCACGGGAGGTTGCCCGATAAATCAGCCCCATCGCGGCACCTGGTTTAATTTATTGAACTTGTTGACCCATTTGGACAAAGCGAATTCCACTTCGGTTCAAAACGCGGTAAAGGCTGGATGTCGCCTACGCGTTTGTGAGGCCGCAGGGTTTTAGAGGATCATGGCTGCGTCAACTATCCCGCCCTGCCTGCTGCCCAGCGGCGACAGCGCCATCACCGTCGAGTTCAGCAGGGATATCGACGATGCCGCCAACCAGCGGGTACTCGCGCTCGATCGCACGGTGGCGCGGGAAGCGATCGACGGGATCACCGAGACCGTGCCGACCTATCGCTCGCTGCTGGTGCACTACGATCCGCTGCAGGTCGGATTCGACGCGCTGAGCGAAAAGCTGATCGCGCTGGCCGAGCAGCCCGTGCCGTCGGTCACCAACACGCGCCGCTGGCGTATTCCGGTGGCCTATGGCGGCGAGCACGGCATCGATCTCGAGGACGTCGCGAAAACGCTCAACACCACACCCGACGACATCGTGGCTCGGCATGTTGCCGGCGACTACCGCGTCGCGATGATCGGTTTTACGCCGGGCTGGTCCTATCTCAGCGGGCTGGACAAATTCCTGCATATGCCACGGCGGCAGAATCCGCGGTTGCTTACGCCGGCCGGCACGGTTTCCGTGGGCGGCGTGCAGGCCGGCGTGCAGTGCCTCGCCGGCCCCTCGGGCTGGCATCTGCTCGGCCGAACGGCGGTCAGGACCTATCAACTGCATCGCGATCCGACCTTCCTGCTGGAGCCCGGCGATCGCGTGACGTTTGCACAGGTCGACGACAAGACTTTTGCCGAACAGGATCGCGCCGCGGAGGCCGGCGAGATCATCGCCGAGCTGATCACCTCATGACCGCGCTCGTTGTCTCCAGCATCGGACCCGCAAGCTCCGTCCAGGATGGTGGCCGGCCGGGATCACAACGCTACGGCCTGGTGCCGAGCGGCGCGATCGACCGGCTGGCGCTGGCGGCGGCCAACACGCTGGTCGGGAACGCGCCGTTCGCGGCGGCGGTCGAGATCGGCCCGTTCGGCGCGACGTTTACCGCGCGCGGCGGCGCGGTTCGCGTGGCGCTGACGGGCGCGTCGCGCAACGCTGACGTTGCAAAACGGCCGATCATCTCCGACAGCTCGATGACGTTGGCTGACGGCGAGACCCTGACGCTCGGCTTTGCGCGCGGCGGCGCATTCAGCTATCTCGCGATCGAAGGCGGCATCCAGGGTGAGCCGATGTTCGGCAGCCTCTCGGTGAATGCGCGCGCCGGCCTCGGCAGCCCCTATCCACGGCCGCTGCAGGCCGGCGACGAGTTGCAAGTGGCGGCTTCGAGCGCCGCGACCGAGCGGCGGATCGAGCTTCCTGCAATCGGCGATGCGCCGATCCGGGTGGTGCTGGGTCCGCAGGACGACGAATTCAGCGATGACAACAAAAAGTTGTTTCTCGACAGCGAATGGAAGATATCGGCGACCAGCGACCGCATGGGCTATCGGCTGGAAGGCCCGGCGATAAAACATCTGCACGGCCACAACATCGTGTCAGACGGCACCGTCAACGGCAGCATCCAGGTGCCCGGCAACGGCGCGCCGATCGTGCTGATGCCGGATCGCGGCACCAGCGGCGGATACCCGAAAATCGCCACCGTGATCTCGGCCGATCTCGGCCGTTTTGCCCAGATCCCGGCCGGCCGCGGTTTCCGCTTCAAGGCGATCGGCATGGCGGAAGCGCAAAAGGAGCTGCGCAACTTCGTGCAGTTGATCGACGCCCTGCCCGACCGGCTGCGCGACATCGAACACTTTGATCTCAACCTCGAAGCGCTGCAAGATGCCAATGTCGCAGGCTCCGCCGTCAGCGCCATCGACACCCACACCTGGGAAACCAAGGCTTGGCATGTGACCACGCCCGACTGATCCATCCACCCCGCAAGCGGACCATCATCATGACAACAATCGATCTCAACTGCGATCTCGGCGAGAGCTTTGGACCTTGGGAGATGGGCAACGACGCCGCCATGATCGAGCTTGCCACCTCGGTCAACGTCGCCTGCGGTTTTCATGCCGGCGATGCCGATATCATGCGGCACACCGTCGAACTGGCGAAAGCGCGCGGCGTCAGCGTCGGCGCGCATCCCGGCTACCGCGATCTGCACGGTTTTGGGCGCCGTCCGGTTCCCGGCCTGAAATCATCGGAAATCGAAAATCTCGTCGCCTATCAGATCGGCGCGTTGCAGGCGATCGCAACCGCGGCCGGCCACAAGGTGACCCATGTCAAAGCCCATGGCGCGCTGTCCAACGTCGCCTGCGACGACGACATGACGGCAAAAGCCATTGCCGAGGGGATCAAGGCGGTCGACCCCAATCTGATCTTCGTGGTGCTGGCGAATTCGCGGCTGGTGAAGGCGGGCGAAGCCGCCAATCTGCCGATGGTGCATGAGGTGTTCGCCGACCGCGCCTATGAGGACGATGGTTCGCTGGTGTCGCGCCGCAAGCCGGGCGCGGTTCTGCATGACGCCAAGCAGATTGCCGAGCGCGTGGTGCGGATGGTGCAGGACGGCGCGGTGGTGTCGGTGACCGGCAAAGTGATCAAAATGCGCACCGAGACGGTATGCATTCACGGCGATACCCATGGCGCCGTCGATATCGCCCGCGGCGTCCGGCAGGCCTTGAAGGCTGCCGGCATCGACGTCGCGCCGTTCAAGAAAGCGAACTGATTATTCGCGCTAGAACGGATGGTACGACAGCGTCCCGAACACGACGGCCGCAATCACGGCAAACGCGCTGTAGAGCGCCGCGGTTTGCAGCCCCCTCCTGGTGCATCCGGAAAGGGAACGCGCATACCGGTGCAGGCGGGCTTCCGCCGAAATCTCGCGCATCGTCGCTCTCCAACGCAGCATGGACAGGAAAATGAATGCCGTTCGCGGCGCGATGCAAGGAGGGGCCGGAAAAAACAACGGCGATGCCCTGCCGGGCCGTCGGCAGAGTCTAAAATTCTCTCATCCGGGCTCGAACGAGAATTCTATTCGGCTCGATTTGAGCGAACTGGAACCGGCTCAATAGACGTCTTGCTGGAACCGGCCCTTTTTCTTGAGTTCCCCGACAAAGGCAACCGCCTCATCGGTCGACCGCGCGCCGAACTGCGCCACGATATCGACCAATGCGCGCTCGACGTCCTTGGCCATGCGCTTGGCATCGCCACAAACATAGACGTTGGCGCCTTCGGCCAGCCACGTCCACAATTCGCGGCCGACCTCGCGCATCCGGTCCTGCACATAAAACTTCTTGTCGCCGTCGCGCGACCACGCCAGCGACAACCGGGTCAGCAGGCCCGCCGTTTTCATCGCGTTCAGTTCGTCGGAATAGAAGAAATCGCAACCGCTGCGCTGATGGCCGAAGAACAGCCAGTTCTTTCCCGTGGCGCCGGTGGCGCGGCGGTCGTGCAGGAAAGCGCGGAATGGCGCCACGCCGGTGCCCGGTCCGATCATGATGATGGGCGTGTTCGAATCCTTGGGCAGCGCAAAGCCATGCGCCTTCTGGACATAGACTTTCACTTCGTCGCCGGGCTGGATGCGCTCGGCCAGGAAAATCGAGGCCAGTCCCAGCCGTTTGCGCTTGCCGATCACGTAACGCACGCTGTCGACCGTCAGCGAAAGTTTTCCGGGCGTCGCGTTATGCGACGATGAGATCGAATAAAGCCGTGGCTGCAATGGCTCCAGCGCCTCAACGAACGCTTCCGGATGCGGCCGCACGCCGGAAAATTTCTGCAGCGCCGCCATCACGTCGAGCGTCGCGGCATCGCCATCCGGGTCCTCGCCCTGCGCCAAGGCACGCGCCTTCTCGCGCTGCGCGCCGCCGGTGATGAACGACAACAGTTCGAACAGCGTATCGGGCGCCGGCGCCAGCGAAACGTCCGATATCAGGACATCACGCAGCGTCTTGCCGTTGACCTCGGTCGTATGCGAGGCGCCGAGCAACGCGATGATCTGGTCGACATTGCCAAGATCGTTCTTGGCAAAAATGCCGAAGGAATCGCCGACCACGTAATCGAGGCCGCAGCCGGACAAATCAAAATCGATATGCCAGGTCTCTTTCTCGGATCCCGCCTTGTTGAGCAGGCGGCGCGACACGAAGGTCGCGGCGACCGGATTGTCGCGCGAACGGCCGGCTTCGCCGGTCGGGATCGGCGCGGTGACAACTGGAGGTGCGGCTGTGCCGGGCGAAGCCGCAGGCGCGTTCTCAAGTTCCTCGTGCAACACCTTGAGCATGCGCGCGGTTTCCTTGCCACCGGGCACGCAGAGATTGAGGCGCGCCTCGCTCCTGGCCGCGATCGCCTCCGAATAGTCGTGGCAATTATAGCCGCACTGGCCGCAGTCCTGCTGCGCCATCGCCGCCATCATCCGCCGTCGCAACGGGCGGCCCTCCGCGAGCTTCATGCGGTCGGTGATCGCCATGGTCTGGTCGTGCCATGGTGCTTCGCCGTCATCGCCATCGCCGACAGCGCCTTCCAGCAATGCCGCGCCCTGCTCCGTAGACAAGGCTGTCGGACCATCGCTCGACAGCAAGCCGGCAAAGAAGCCGTTGAGCCAGGAACGCTGCGCTTCCGAAAACGGCGCGCTGGTCGGAATGATTTCGATCTTCGGCGGCGGTGTCATCTGGTTCATGAGGAGACCTCGGCTTCCGCGAGTTTTCGCAGCGTCTCGCCGTCGTGGCGGCGCGCGAAAGTGACAAACGTTTCGTCCGGTGATGCGCGATGGGCGAGATAGGCCTTCAACAGCTTCTCGACCGTCCGCGGCGCGTCTTCCGCTCTGAGGTCGTGATAGACTTCACGGCCGATGTCGGCATTCGGCCCAAACCCGCCGCCAGCGAACAAATGATAGCCTTCGACGGTGTCGTCTTCCTCGCCGACCGGCACCTTGGCGGCGATCAGCCCGATGTCGCTGATGTAGTGCTGCGCGCAGGAATGATGGCAACCGGTCAGATGAATGTTGAGCGGCGTTTCGATTTCGACTCGGGGCTCGCACCAGTCGCCGATCTCGGCCGCGTGCCGCTTGGTATCGGAAGCCGCGAATTTGCAGCCGGCGTTGCCGGTGCACGCAATCAGCCCGGCGCGAAGCTGTGAAGCCCTAACCGCAAGCCCCAGCGATTCGATCGCGGCGACCGCGAGCCCAACATTTTCGTCGCGAACGCCCGGTATCAGCAGGTTTTGCCAGACCGTCAGCCTGATATCGCCGTCGCCGAGATCGGCGGCGATTTTTGCCAGCCCGCGCATCTGCTCCGACGTCACCTTGCCGAGCTGCAGCGACACGCCGATCCAGTTCAAGCCTGCCTGCTTCTGCCGGTGAACGCCGATATGCGCCATACGGTCGAATATAGGGCGCGGTCCCAAGGCTTCCGCAGGCACTCGGGTGAGGGCATGACCGAGCTTCTGCTCGACCAGGCCCAGAAACTTGTCCATTCCCATGCCGTCGATAACGTATTTCAACCGCGCCTTGAGCCGGTTGGTGCGGTCGCCCAGATCGATGAACACGCGAACGATCGCGTCGGCGACTTGGGTGGCATCCGCAGGCTTGACGACAATTCCGGTTTCTCTGGCAAAATCCTTATGCCCGGTGATGCCGCCAATGCCGAGCCGGAACCAGACGCCGGGCTCGATGCCAAATCCATCCTTCACCTCGACGGCGGCAAACGCGATGTCGTTGGTGTCCTCAAGCACCGCGATCTTGCCGGCGCCGTCGAACGCGACATTGAATTTGCGCGGCAGTCCCGTCAGCGAGCGATCATTGAGGATGTGATAGTGCCACTCACGGGCATATTCTCGGGTGTCCAGTATTTCCTGCGGATCGATCCCCGCCGTCGGCGTTCCCGTGACGTTGCGGATGTTGTCGGCGCCGGAACCGCGCGAGCACAGGCCGAGGTCCTGGATTCCCTCGATCAGCGCGGTTGTGTGCTTTGGCGGAATCTCCCGGACCTGCAGATTGGCGCGCGTCGTGACGTGGCAGAACGGGCCGCACAGCCGCTCGGCCAGATCGGCTAGGCCTGCGAACTGCCAATGCTTGAGGATGCCGTTCGGAATCCGCAGCCGGCACATGTAGGAATCCTGCGCCGGCGCGACGTAGAACAAACCAAAGTAGCGCCAGCGAAAATTATCCGCGGGCGACGGCGATGCGTTGGTCAGCGCCTGTTGCTTGAGACGCGGATAGGCATCGAACGGATGCTCCTCGCGCTTGAATTTTTCCTGGTCGGCGAGCTTCTTGCCGGCGGCAACGAACCTGTCCTGCGCCTTGAAATGCACGGCATCGGGACCCACGGGCTCGGAACCGGTCTGGGCAGAGGCCGAACCGCCCAAGCCGCGCCCGACCCGGCTGATCTGCAGACCCGTGGTAAAACCTTCGAGGTAGCGCTTTTGCTCGTCGCTGAAGTCGACTGCGAGCGTTTCGATTTTCATGATGGGCGCCGAAGCTCCTGCGGCCACGACCGGTGGCGTCAACGAAAAGGGAATGTGACCGCGTGGAAATCGGCCCGGGCAGCGTGCCCGATTCAATTCCCAAGACGTGATCCGACCAGCCTCGTTGCTGCGGAAATCCATCATGGACTCGAACCGGAGGGCGTCGACGACAACCGGCCGCACTGCAACATTCAAGTTGCATGCCACTCCGGTTTGGATTTATTATGATGATAAATCAATTGGTTATGAAAACAGCCGGAAGCCCGGCGTCAGCCGGCAGCCTATCGTTTTCAGGCAGGTCGCCCATAACTTAGACACCAAGGGATTGGTGCCCAATATTGTGGCATGGTTGCCGGGATCAGCCTTTCCAGCGTCCGATTTCAAAGGCAGCCAGGTGTCCGGCGATATCGCGGGGCTCAAACGCGGGGCCGGCAAAGGCCCCCACGACGTTGGAAACGGGTTCGCGCGCCTCCGGCCCCAGCGCGGCGTCGTAGAGATCGGGCCGGAACACCGCCATGGCGGCGTCAAGCGCTGCCGGACTGAGCGGCGCCTGTCCCCAGCGCACCATCTGCGCGTACAGCCACGCCGCCTGCGCCGTATCCGGCCGCGCCGCGCCTTCACGTCCCACCAGCAGATAGCGCTTGTTCTCGTGCATGGTGCCGTCGGGCGAGATCTTGAGCCGGCCCTCCAGGGTGCGCTGGATGACATCGGCGGGCACGCCGATACGCTCGGGTTGCGCCAGGATGCGGGCGACCTCGGCGCGGTTCTCGTGCTGCTCGATGAATTCGGCGGCGCGAAACGCGGCGCGAACCAGAGCGGCAACCACCTCCTTGTTCCGCTCCGACCAGCCCTGCCTGAACGCCAGAACCTTCTCCACGGCGTTCAGCAGGATGTCGGAGACGAAATGCAGGATATGGCCGATGCCAAGATCGACCGCGATCGAGTTCCAGGGCGCGCCGACGCAGAATGCATCGACCTGCTTGTTGGCAAGGCTTTCCACCATGTAAGGCGGCGGCAGCACCACCATACGCACATCCTCGTCGGGGTCGACGCCGCCTGCCGCCATCCAGAACCGCAATTGGTAATTGTGGGTGGAAAACGGAAAGGTCATGCCGAAGGTCAAGGGCTCGGCGCCGCTCTTGCGACGCGCGGCAACGACGCGCGCCAGCGCCCGCGCGGTCACCATTGGATCGAACCGATCGCCGTCGATCTCGCGCAGGATCGCCGCATGCAAGGCCGGCGACACCGTGATCGCATTGCCGTTGAGACCGAGGTTGAACGAGGCGACGATCGGCACCTTGACGTGGCCGAGCCCGAGACTCGAGGCGATTGCGACCGGCGCCAGCAGATGCGCGGCATCGAACAGGCCGATATTGAGCTTGTCGCGGACATTCGACCACGACACTTCCCGCGCCAGCGTGACGTCGAGCCCTTCGGCCCTGGCAAATCCCTTGTCGACCGCCACGATCAGGGCGGCCGCGTCGATCAGCGGGATAAAGCCGACATGCAGCGGCGTACTCATTTCAGCAACTCCGACGCGGTCAGGATCGATTGCGCGATCTCGCCGATCTTCTTTTTTTCCCGCATTGCCGTTGATCGCAGCAGGACGTAGGCCTCCTCTTCGGTGAGGCCCTTCAGTTTCATCAGGATTCCCTTGGCGCGATCGATCACCTTGCGGTCTTCCAGCGCCGATTTGGCCCGATCGAGTTCGTCCTGCAGTTTCGCAAACGCGTTGAAGCGGGAAATGCAGAGGTCGAGGATCGGCTTTATGCGTTCCTTCTTCAGCCCGTCGACGATATAGGCCGAAACCCCGGCGTCCACCGAGGCCTGGATCGAGGCGGCGTCGCTCTGATCGACGAACATCGCGATCGGGCGGCGCACCGCGCGGCTAACCTGAAACATCTGCTCCAGGATGTCGCGGCTGGGATTTTCCAGGTCGATCAGGATGACGTCGGGATCGAGCGCATAGATCCGCTGCAGCAGGCTCTGCATCTCGCTGATATGGACCACGCCGGTGAAGCCTGCCTCGCGCAACCCCTCCTCCAGAATCGCGGCGCGGATCGGACTTTCGTCGACAATGACGATTTTGGGAGAAGGCTCTTTCGGAGGAGACTCGGCGCCCATCGATCACTCGCGTTCAGGGGCTTATCCATAGCATGCCAAGGCTGGGCTCAAAGCCTTGTAATTATGAGCAATTGGGACTAGCTCCTGCCGATCAATCAGGCAGTTCAGAGATTATGCAGCAGGCCACGGCGCCCAAAATCAGCTTTGTATCCCTGGGATGCCCCAAGGCGCTGGTGGATTCCGAGCGCATCATCACCCGGTTGCGCGCGGAAGGCTATGAGCTGGCGCGCAAGCATGACGGCGCCGACATCGTGATCGTCAACACTTGCGGCTTCCTCGACAGCGCCAAGCAGGAATCGCTCGGCGCGATCGGCGAGGCGATGGCCGAAAACGGCAAGGTCATCGTCACAGGTTGCATGGGCGCGGAGCCCGAGCAGATCGAGCAGGCCTATCCCGGCGTGCTGTCGATTACCGGGCCCCAGCAATATGAGAGTGTCCTGGAGGCGGTGCATCGGGCATTGCCGCCGGTGCACAATCCGCACCTCGATCTGGTGCCGCCGCAGGGCATCAAGCTGACGCCGCGGCACTATGCTTATTTGAAGATATCCGAAGGCTGCAACAACCGCTGCAGCTTCTGCATCATCCCGAAACTGCGCGGCGATCTGGTCTCGCGGCCGGCCAATGACGTGCTGCGCGAAGCCGAAAAGCTTGTTAGCGCCGGCGTCAAGGAATTGCTGGTCATCTCGCAGGACACCTCGGCCTATGGCGTCGACCTGAAATACGCGGAAAGCCCATGGAAGGACCGCCAGGTCCGCGCCCGATTTTTCGACCTCGCCAAAGAACTCGGCGAACTCGGCGCCTGGGTGCGGCTGCAATATGTCTACCCCTACCCGCATGTCGATGAGGTCATCGGACTGATGACCCAGGGCAAGGTGCTGCCCTATCTCGACATCCCCTTTCAGCACGCCAGCCCCGACGTGCTGAAAGCGATGAAGCGCCCGGCGGCGCAGGAAAAGACGCTGGCGCGGATCCAGAAATGGCGCGCGGAATGTCCGGAGCTGACGCTGCGCTCGACCTTCATCGTCGGCTTTCCCGGCGAGACCGATTCCGATTTTGCCTATCTGCTCGACTGGCTCGAGGAAGCCGAAATCGACCGGTTGGGCTGTTTCAAATACGAACCGGTCGCGGGCGCGCCGTCGAATACGATCGGCCATGCGGTGCCCGACGAGGTCAAGCAGGAACGCTGGAATGCGCTGATGGCGCGGCAGCAAAAAATCTCGGCGCGCCGACTCAAGCGCAAGGTCGGCTCGCGGCAGCAGGTGATCATCGACGAGGTCGGCCCGACCGTTGCAAAAGGCCGCTCCAAGGCGGACGCACCGCAAATCGACGGCGCGGTGTACCTCTCGAGCCGCCGGCCGCTGAAGGTCGGCGAGATCGTCACCGCGAAGATCGAGCGCGCCGACGAGTATGACCTGCACGGCAGCGTCGCCGGCTTCTGACCGCAAGCAAATGACAGCCGGCTATTGACAGCGCCAGCCGTTCGGCTGTATGGCCGCGTCATGATGTTCACCCGGACCCGTCTCCGTGCAGCTTTCCGTCGTCGCTCGATCGACGATGATGGGTCGCGCCGTGTCCGACGACAACGCTGATTAGCTAGCTAGCTCAGCAAAGTTCTCGAGAAGGCCGCACCCTCAAAAGTGCGGCCTTCTCGCGTTTCGGCCTGCATTTTCATCCTCGAACACCAGAGGAGATCGACATGACCACCGCTACCCATCCGTTCGACGCACTGATGGACATCACCGTGCGCCCGCCGGCCGTGTTCGTCCGCGGCGAAGGTTCCTGGCTGTGGGACGATAGCGGAAAGCGCTATCTCGACTTCGTGCAGGGCTGGGCGGTCAATTGCCTCGGCCACTCCCCGCCCCGCGTTGCTGACGCGCTTGCCGCGCAGGCAAAGCTTTTGCTGACGCCGAGCCCGGCGTTCTACAACGCGCCGAGCCTCAAGCTCGCGCAGGCGCTGGTTGCGAACAGCTGCTTCGATCAGGTGTTCTTTGCCAATTCAGGCGCGGAAGCCAATGAGGGAGCAATCAAGCTCGCTCGCAAATACGGCGCGCTCCACAACAACGGCGCTCATGAGATCATCACCTTCGCCGGCGGCTTCCACGGCCGCACGCTGGCGACCATGTCGGCGTCGGGCAAGAAGGCGTTCGAGCCGCTGTTCGAGCCGAAAGTGCCGGGCTTTCGCAAGGCGCAACTGAACGATCTCTCGTCCGTCGAGCGCCTGATCAACCATAAGACGGTTGCGGTGATGCTGGAACCGATCCAGGGCGAAGCGGGCGTGTGGCCGGCGACCGACCAGTTCCTGCAACAATTGCGTGCGCTGACCAAACAGCATGGCCTGTTGCTGATCGTCGACGAGATCCAGACCGGCATCGGTCGCACCGGAAAGCTGTTCCACTACGAGCATGCCGGGATTGAGCCTGACATCATGACGCTCGGCAAAGGCATCGGCGGCGGCGTGCCGCTGGCGGCGTTGCTCGCGACCGAGAAAGTTTCCTGCTTCGAACATGGCGACCAGGGCGGCACGTTCAACGGCAACCCGCTGATGTGCGCCGCGGGACTGGCCGTGCTCGAACAGGTCGCGACGCCGGCGTTCCTGCAAGCGACCGTGGAGGCCGGGCTTTACCTCGCGAGCGAGCTGCAGCGGCTGTCCGCAAGGCACGGCCTCGGCGAGGTTCGTGGCCGCGGGCTGTTGCTGGCGCTTGATTTAAAGCTGCCGATCGGCGGCTCGATCGTGGCGCAAGCGTTCGAGCAAGGCCTGCTGCTGAACTCGCCGCAGCCGGACGCGCTGCGCTTCATGCCGGCGCTCAACGTCAGCCGCGATGAAATCGGCGCGATGATCGACGGACTGGACGGGATTTTGACCAAGGCGGGCGCCGCGCGACTGGTGGCGTAGCGCCTCGTGTCCCGGGCGCGATGCGGCGCCATAAGCGCGGTAACGCGCGTCTTCGACGCGCTATGGTGCCGCTTCGCAGAGCCGGGACCCACCTCCGAGCAATGTAGATCCCGGATTCAGCAGCGCACCACGCCGCAAGCGCGACGTGCTGCGCAGCATCCGGGCAGGGTAAATTAAGGCCGCATGATCGCGGCGCCCGTGGTGGTGCGGCCTTCGAGATCGATATGCGCCTTCGCCGCGTCTTTCAGGGCGTAGGCGTGGTTGATCGGGACGTGCAGCTTGCCGTTGATGACAGCGGCGAACACCGTGTCGGCGCCCTCAAGCAATTCCTTGCGGGTGCCGATATAGTCGTTCAGCTTGGGCCGGGTCGCAAACAGCGAGCCATGATTGTTGAGCTCGGTCAGCGCGAACTGCGGCACCGGGCCGGACGCGTTGCCAAAGCTGACGAACAAGCCACGCGGCTTGATGCAGGACAGCGAGCCGGGGAACGTGGTCTTGCCAACGCCGTCATAGACCACGTCGCAGAGTTCGTTGCGGCTGATCTGTTTTACCCGCGCGACGAAATCTTCCTCGTTGTAGAGGATGACGTGATCGCAGCCGTTGGCGAGCGCAAGGTCGGCCTTGGCCTTCGAGCCGACGGTGCCGATCACATGCGCGCCGAGCGCCCTCGCCCACTGACAGGCAAGCAGACCGATGCCGCCGGCGGCCGCGTGAATCAGCACCCGATGATGCGGCTCGACCTTGAAAGTTTTGTGCAGGAGATACCAGACCGTCAGTCCCTTCAGCATCAGCACGGCGGCCTGCTCGTAGGTGATGTGGTCGGGCAGTTTTACGAGTTTCTCCCAGGGAATGTTGCGCTCGGAGGCGTAGGCGCCGAGATTGTGGTAATAGGCGACGCGATCGCCGGGGTGGAAATTGGTGACGCCGGGGCCTACCGCCAGCACCTCGCCGGCCGCTTCATTGCCGGCAATGAACGGCAGGCCGGGCGCCTTGTAGAGGCCGGTGCGGTAATAGACGTCGATGAAATTAAGGCCGACGGCATGCTGGCGGATCCGGACCTCGCCGGGCCCCGGAGCCGGCACATCGATCGCCTCGTAGACCAGCGCTTCCGGGCCTCCGACCTTGTGCACGCGCACGGCTTTTGTCATCTCGTCTCCTCCCGCAGCATGGCGGACATTCAACCCGTGAATCGGAAGCCATCGAGGCTCCCTTGTCAACTCGACGCGCCCGAGGGATGCCGAAACGGAGCAATTTTACGACCTACTTGCCGGCCTTCCCGCGATTGGCTTTTGCGAGCACATTGAACAGTTCGACCAGCGCCGAGAACGCGATGGCGAAATAGATGTAGCCGCGCGGGATATGAAACTTGAAGCCGTCGGCGACCAGCGCCACCCCGATCAGCACCAGGAAAGCCAGCGCCAGCATCTTGGTGGTCGGGTGTTCGGCGACGAATTTGGCGACCGGGCCCGACGACGCATACATGATGAAGCAGGCGATCACCACGGCCGCGACCATGATCTGCAGCTCCTGCGCCATGCCGATCGCGGTGATGATCGAATCCAGCGAGAATACCAGGTCGATGATGATGATCTGGACGATCACCCAGGCGAAGGCGCCGGCCTTTGACGCGGTCTCGGCGTCATCCTCGTCGCCTGCTTCGACCTCGCTGTGGATCTCATGCGTCGCTTTGGCGATCAGGAACAGGCCGCCGCCGATCAGGATGATGTCGCGCCAGGAAAAACCGATCCCCGAAACGGAAAACACGTCCTGCGTCAGCCCGATCAGCCAGACCAGCAGGCTCAACAGCAGGATGCGGAACACCAGCGCCAGCGCGAGACCAATCTGTCGCGCGCGTTTGGCCTGCGCGGGCGGAATCCGCGACACCATCACGGAGAGAAAAATCACGTTGTCGATGCCGAGCACGATCTCGAGCGCAGTCAGCGTCAGCAGCGCCGCCCAGGCTTCCGGGTTGGTCCACAATCCGATCATGCCGAGCGCGACCGCAACAGCCTGATCGCCGCGTCGCTTCCAGCGATCCACGCGGCGATCGCACAGAGCGCCACGGTGACGATGGTGCCGGCATTGAAATTGTTGGCGAGCGCATAGACCACGAGCGCCGCCCAGATCGCGACCAGCGTCAGCGTCAGCCCACGCAGCCGCACCACGCGCACCGGATGCAGCACATGAAAGGGCACGAAGGTCAGCACGATCAGGATGGCAACGATCAGGCTGGAAATCGCGGGTGAGAGATGCAGCAGGAACAGGTAGAACGCCGCCGCGTTCCACAACGCCGGAAATCCGCGAAAATGATTGTCTTCGGACTTCATGCGGCGGTCGGCGAAATAGAGCGCGCTCGAGACCATGATGCCGATGCCGAGCAAGGGCGCCGCCAGCGGCAGCAGCAGCCCGCTGGCGGTGATGGCGTAGGCCGGCACGAACACGTAGGTGACAAAATCGACCACGAGATCGAGCACCTCACCCGACCAGTTCGGCTGCACCCTGATAACGTCGAGCCGCCGGGCGATCGGACCGTCGAGCGCGTCGATCACCAGCGCGATGCCGAGCCAGGCGAACATTGCCGGCCAGTGCTCGCGGACGGCCTCCAGTTGCGCGATCAGCGCGACGCCGGCGCCCAGCGCCGTGAAGATATGCACGGAGAAGGCGGCGGCCCGCGTTCCCGGCGAGGCGGGAGAGGAATCCGGTTGGCTAATGTGGTCCATTTGAGCCGAAGTGCTATCAGGAATCGCGGATCTTTGCACACCGCCCGTTGCGGCGTTCAGCCGCGCAAATCCGCGACAAATCGGGCCTCTTCCGCGGGCTTGAAAATGCCGCTGATAACGTCAATTGTGACGGCATGAGCGACGCCAAAACCCCGTTCGACGTGGCCGTGATCGGCGGCGGGCCTGCCGGGATTGCGGCGGCCGTCGCGCTGGCGCAGACCGGCGCCAGGACTGCCCTGGTTGCCCGCCGCGCGCCCTATGCCGACAACCGCACCACCGCCCTGCTCGGCGCGACCGTCGATTTCCTGGAGCGGCTCGAGGTCTGGCCGCGCTGCCGCGACCGGGCGGCACCGTTACAGACGATGCGCCTGGTCGACGACACCGGACGGCTGATCCGTGCCCCCGAAGTGAAATTCTCGTCACAGGAAATCGGCCTCGACCAGTTCGGCTACAACATCGAGAACCGCGCGCTGGTGACCGCGCTGGAGCAGCGCACCGGCGAATTTACCAATTTGACGCGGTTCGACGATGACGCCGAAGCGATCGAGCCTGACGAAGCCATGGTCAGCCTTCGCACAGCCGGCGCGGCTTCGCTGTCGGCACGCCTTGTGATCGGCGCCGACGGGCGGCTTTCGCCGTCGCGCAAGGCCGTCGGCATCGCAGTCAGTCACCGCGACCTCGATCAGGCCGCGCTGACCTTCAATGTCGGCCATTCGAGGCCGCATCGAAATATCTCCACCGAGTTTCACACGCCGCACGGGCCATGCGTGTTTGTTCCGCTGCCCGGCGACCGCTGCAGCGTGGTGTGGGTTTCGTCGCCGAAGGAAGCCGAGCGGCGACTGGCGATGAGCGACGACGAATTGTCCGAGGCCGCGGAAGCACAATCGCATTCCATTCTCGGCCGCCTCCGGGTCGAGCCTGGACGGCATTTGTTTCCGCTCGCGATCGAAACATCCGCGCCGTTCGCCCGAAATCGCATCGCGCTGATCGGCGAAGCCGCGCACGTGCTGCCGCCGATAGGCGCGCAAGGCCTCAACATGGGACTGCGCGACGCCGCCGACATCGCCGCGATCGTTGCCGACGCGCAGGCGACCGGCAGCGATCCCGGCGCATCTGCCGTGCTGGAAGGCTACCATCGGGCGCGGCGCGCCGATGTCGCGAGCCGGACTTTTGCCATCGATCTTGCCAACCGCTCGCTGCTGAGTGATTTCCTGCCCGTGCAGTCGGCGCGCGCCGCGGGCCTGCATTTGATCGGCGGGTTCGGCCCATTGCGCCGGCTCGCGATGCACGAGGGGCTGGCGCCGTCCTGGCGCTCGCGTACCGGCTGATCCGGGGAATACCGGCCCGCGCACCGGCACGCCGCCCACAGCAAGGGTTAATTAGGCCGTTTGCCTCTAGCATCGGCCACAATCATGGTCTATTCGACGAGACATGATAAAAACGCGTACTGCCAAGTTTCAGATCGGTCAGATCGTCCGCCACCGGGTGTTTTCATTCCGGGGCGTGATCTTCGACATCGATCCGGAATTCAACAACACCGAAGAATGGTGGCTGTCGATCCCCGAGGACGTTCGGCCTCACAAGGACCAGCCGTTTTATCATCTGCTCGCCGAGAACTCGGAATCGGAATACGTCGCCTATGTTTCCGAGCAAAATCTGCTGCCGGACGATTCAGGCGAGCCGATCCGGCATTCCCAGGTGGCCGAGATTTTCGTGAAGGACAAATCGGGTGGCTATCGGCCGCGGAACCCGTCGCTGAACTAACGTTTGTTCCGTTGCTTGCAACCTCCATTCCCTCTGAATGAAAAAGGCGCCCCGATCGGGCGCCTTTTTCGTTTCGAGATAGATCAGGCCGATTACTTGGCGGCTGGATTGGCCGCCGGAGCCGTGCCGCCGGGCGCCGCCGATTGCTGCAGTTTCGCGCGGGCTTCCTCAGCACGCTTTTGCAGCTCTTCCTGCAGCTTCTTCTGGTTCTCCTCGAACACCTTCGGGTCGGTGGGCGGGCCGTCATAGGCCTTCGCAAAGCTGCTGGCACCTTCCGCCAGCGGCAGCGGCAGCGTCAGCGGCGCGCCATTGGCGTTGATCGCCTGCACCACCAGGGTCTGCCCCTTCTTCATGTTCGCGAGCAGTTCCGGGGTCACCTCATAGTCCGACATGCAGCCATTGGCGAAGCAGATCACATAGGGGCTCTGCAGCGGCGGGTTGCTGTCGACGATGATGCGGGTGCCGTGCATCAACTGCATGCCGAGCGGCAGGGTGACGCGCAGGATTTTCTTAGGCTCGCCTTCGGGCTCGATGATCACGGCCGCGATCACGGGCTGGCCGGACTCGATGCGTCCGTCCTTGCCGGTGAAGCAAACCTGCTTGGCAGCGGCGTCCTGACCCTTCAGGCAGAACTTGGTCCAGGGCGCATAGATCAGCTGGGGCATGTCCTGGCCCTGCGCCTGAGCACCGGCGGGCGGGGCTCCCGGAGGGGCGCCTGCCGCGGGTGGCGCGGCCTGCGCAGAAGACGGCGCCGGCGTTGCGGGAGCAGCCCTGGGGGCGGCCTTCGGCTTGGCCTTTGCGGCGGGAGCCGCCGGAGCCGGGGCCTGAGCCTGGGCCTCCGCGGTGAGGAACGAGGCAGCCAGTACTGTCGTCGCCAGCAAGGCGAAAACCCGCCCACGCGGCGCCAAAATACGGAAATTCATTGCGGAAAACCCTTTCTGAACGGAAGCGCCCGAAACCGCCGCAGGCAACCGGAGACCTGACCGTTTCGGCCGTGGTCTCCTAGCCAATTGAGGCGGATACGTGACAGGCCCTTTAGCCTTGGTCAATTGCCCGTCTTCATACAGCGGCAGGCGAAAAGATCAATGCCGACAGGCGTCTTTGATGCATGCCCGACGCCGGGCCCGGACCATTGTGTTACACCTTTTGGAGTGAGCGATATCGAATCAAATCGGCGCGATATGTCGCGATTTTTGAGCCGCGCGCGCGCCCTCCTCTGCGGCGCGCTGGCGCTGGCAGCGGCCGCGATGGGTCCGGCAGCCGCCGAGCCAGTCCACGCGCTGGCGATGCACGGCGTACCCGCGCTGCCGGCCGATTTCAGCCATATGCCCTATGCCAATCCCGACGCGCCCAAAGGCGGCCGCCTGGTGTTGGGCCTGCTCGGCACTTTTGACAGCCTCAACCCGCTGATCGTCCGAGGCATTGCCGTGCAGCAGGTTCGCGGCCTGGGGTTCGAGCGCGGCTATGTCTATGAAAGCCTGATGACGCGCGGCGACGACGAGGCGTTTACGCTCTACGGGCTGCTGGCGAAGTCAGTGGAGACCGACGACGCGAGGGACTACGTCGCCTTCCATCTCGACCCCAGGGCGCGTTTCTCCGACGGCCATCCGGTGACCGCCGAGGACGTGCTGTTTTCCTGGGCCCTGCTGCGCGACCACGGCCGCCCCGGCCATCGCGAGTATTATTCCAAAGTCGCAAAGGCCGAGGCGCTCGATCCGCTGACCGTGCGCTTCGATTTCGGCGGCCACGCCGACCGCGAGTTGCCGCTGATCCTCGGCCTGATGCCGATCCTGCCCAAACACGCCACCGACGTGGCTCACTTCGAGGAAACCACGCTGACGCCGCCGATCGGAAGCGGCCCCTATCGCATCAGCGACGTCAAACCCGGCGCCAGCGTCACTTTCAAGCGCAATCCCGATTATTGGGGCCGCGACCTGCCGGTGAACCGCGGTTTCTGGAATTTCGACGAGATCAGGATCGATTTCTATCGCGACGCCAACGCCCAGTTCGAAGCCTTCAAGCGCGGCCTATATGATTTCCGCAACGAGAGCGAACCGCTGCGCTGGCACGATGGCTATGATTTTCCAGCCGCGCGCGACGGCGAGGTGATCCGCGACACCATCAAGCCCGGCGTGCCGCAACCGTCGGAATATCTGGTGTTCAACACCAGGCGGCCGGTCTTCAGGGATATAAGGGTGCGCCAGGCCCTGACGCTGCTGTTCGACTTCGAGTGGATCAACCGCAACTATTTCTTCGGCCTCTATGCGCGCTCGGCAGGCTTTTTTGCCGGCTCCGAGCTGTCGGCCTACGGACGCCCCGCAGATGATCGCGAGCGCGAACTGCTCAAGCCGTTCATGTCGCAGATTCCGCCTGATATCCTCGACGGCAGCTATCGCCTGCCCGTCACCGACGGCTCCGGCCGCGATCGCGTCACGCTGCGCAAGGCGCTGACCCTGCTGTCGCAGGCCGGCTACGATCTCGACGGCACGGTGCTGCGGCAACGCTCGACCAAGACGCCGCTCACCTTCGAAATCCTGGTCTCGACGCGCGATCAGGAACGCATCGCGCTGGCCTATCAGCGTGACCTCAAGCGCGCGGGCATCGAGGTGGCGGTGCGCTCGGTCGACGCCGTGCAGTTCGACCAGCGCCGGCTCGCCTTCGATTTCGACATGATCCAGAACCGCTGGGACCAATCGCTGTCGCCGGGCAACGAGCAATGGCTCTATTGGAGCAGTGCGGCCGCCGACAGCCAGGGTTCGCGGAACTACATGGGCGCCAGGGATCCCGCGATCGACGCCATGATCGAGGCGCTGCTGGCCGCGCGCCAGCGGACAAATTTCGTCTCCGCGGTGCGCGCGCTCGACCGGGCCCTGATCTCCGGCTTTTACGTGATTCCGGTTTTTAACGTCAGGGAGCAATGGATCGCCCGCTGGAATCGGATAGAACGGCCTGCGGCCACAGCGTTGACGGGGTATCTCCCGGAGACTTGGTGGCAACGACCGGGAACGCTATCCAAATGATGCTGCAATCCAGATGATCCCTTCCCCGTGATCCAGAACACGTCATCGCCGACTCTCGAAGGATTGTTCCGCCGGGTGCTGGCGCGCCAGCCGGACGCGTTGGCGCTGATCGACCCCATCAACAAGCCGCGCGTGACAGGACAAGTCCCGAGGCGCCTCACCTTCGCGCAGGCCGACCGCGCGATCTCGGCGCTGTCGGCGCATTTCGTCGATTCCGGCCTGCCGGCCAATTCCGTGATCGCGGTTCACCTGCCCAACACCGTCGAGTTCATGCTGACGGTGCTGGCCGCCCATCGCGCCGGCCTGATCGTCGCCTTGCTGCCGCAGCTCTGGCGTCAGGCCGAGCTGACGGTGGCGCTCAATCGCACCGGGGCGCGGGCGATCGTGACCATGAGCCGGATCGACGGCGTCAACCATGCCGATCTCGCGATGAACGCTGCGGCCGAATCCTTTTCGATCCGGCACGTCTGCGGTTTTGGCGACGACCTGCCCGAAGGCATGGCCTCGCTCGACCACGTGCTGGCTCATCCCACCGACACCACGCGCGCGTTCATCCAGGACGGCCGCAAGGCTGCGGTGATCTCGTTCGACGTCACCGGAGACGGTTTTCGCGCGGTGCCGCGCACGCATCTGAACGTGATCGCAGGCGGGCTTGCGGTGTTCCTCGAGAGTAACGTGCCGCAGGGCGCCCGGATGATGTCGGCTTTCGCGCCGTCGTCGTTCGCGGGGATCACCTCCTCGCTGCTGATCTGGCTGCTGTCGGGCGGCACATTGTCGCTGCATCAGCCATTCGACGCCGACATCTTCGAGCAGCAGATCGGCGACGACGGTTGCGACACGCTGGTTGCGCCGGCGCAACTGGCGCTGCGGCTGTCCGGGAACGACATGGCGCCGCGCTGGCCAGGCCTGCGCCATGTGATCGGCCTGTGGCGCGCGCCGGAGCAGATTGCAGGCTCGCAGCCCTGGACCATCCCGCACGCGACCCTGACCGATGTCTATCTGTTCGGCGAAGCCGGATTGTTCGGCGCACGCCGTGGCGCCGATGGCGTACCCGCGCCGATCCTGCCCGGACCGCATGGCGCGCCGCGTGAGGTTGCCGGCTCCTCCGTGGCCGGCGAAACCCTGATCACGCCGAAGGGCACGCTCGGCCTGCGCGGGCCGATGGTGACGATAGCTGCCTATGCGCCGCCCGCGCCCGTCGGCGACACCCTGGTCACGCCGCCGCCGCGCGATTATGTCGATACCGAATATGCCGCGCGGCTCGACCGCGCGACCGGCAAGGTCTTCATCACCGCGCCGCCCGCGGGGACGATGGCGGTCGGCGGTTATCGCTTTCTGGCGCAGGACCTGCAGGAATGGGCGAAACGGCTCGGCCAGGGCGCGCTGTTGACGGCGCTGCCCGACCGCCTCAGCGGCTATCGCCTCGCCGGCCGCGCCCAGGATAACGCCCGCGCCCGGGAAGCGCTCGCAGAACTTGGGCTTAACCCTTTGATGGTGGAAGCATTTCGCGACCGGACCGGGGCGACCTGAGATAAAACGGCTGATGTCGTTGACACTACATTAAGGGACGCAAATTAGGGTCGCGCTTTCAGTTGATTGCGTTGGTTTGAAATCCGGAAATGTCGCAGCAAGGCCCTGTCATCGTCGTGTCGGCTACGGGGCGGCCGCCGTTTGCGGCAGCGCTGGACGAGACCAAAGTATTTCCAATTATCGATGCGAACTGGAACGACGCCTCGCGCGCGATCGAAACGCTGCGGCCGGCCGCCGTTCTGGTCGCGATGCCGAACGCCGGAGAAACGCGCTTCGATGCATTGGCAAAGCAGATCGCCGCGCGGCAACCTTATCTGCCGCTGATCGCGGTCGATCCCAAAACGCTGCTGCCGGAGAATGCCATTCCGCTTTCTCTGGTCGGCGGCAATTCCGATCGACTGCTGACGCGCCTGCGCGCGGCGCTGCGCGTGCGGGCATTGCATGCCACCGTGATGCGCCGGCTCGATGATGACAGCGATACGCCGCTGACGCCGTCGCAGCTCGATCCCGCGCGCGACGCGACCGTATTGCTGATCGGCCGTGGCGCTGCCTATCCCGCGCTGTCAGTCGCGTTCGGCGAGCGGCTCGGCGTGGTCGGCGCGCTCAGCATCGAAGTCGCCGCAAAGCACCTCAACGTCCGCGACATCGACGGCATCGTGCTCGGCGAGGGTTTTAGCGCGCGCGTGATGGACGCCTTCCTCACCGTGCTGACGGAAGACGCCCGGTTCCGCAATCTGCCGGTCGTGCTGACGTCGCACGAACTCGCCCCTAACTACGACCTGCCTAATCTGGAGATCATTGCCGGCGAGCCTTCGTATGTTGCCGCCAATGCCCTGCCGCTGGTCCGCCAGCACGCGCTGGAATCCCATTTCAGCCGCACGCTGCGCGCGATCGACGCCGGCGGACTCCTGGATCCCGACACCGGCCTGCTCACGCAGGCAGCCTTCAGCCGCGATTTTGCGACGGCGGTCTATCAGACCCAGTCGCGCGGCAGCGGGCTGTCGGTGGCGCGCTTCGCCTTCGATCCCAAGCATCCGCGCGCGCAGCGCGACGGCGCGCGGATCATCAGCCGCCTGATGCGGCAAATGGATTTTGGCGCTGTTCATGACGACGGATCGGTCGTGGTGGTCTTCGTCGAGGCGGACCTGCGCACCGCCCACAGCATTGCCCGCCGATTGTCGAGCGTGATGCGCCACACCAGTCACGGCAAGCGCGACACGCGAGCGGAACCCGTGGTGAGCGTCGCGACCATGCTGCCGCAAGATACCGCGCGATCGCTGCTGGCGCGGCTCGACAATGAAGGCCAGCGCGCCGCGTCCTGAATGTTTCCACGCCTGTGGAACAACGCATGTCGGCCTGCATTGTAGATCATCACATCTACACTGGAGAACAACATGAAGAAAATTGCACTGATCGCCGCTTCGCTTGCCGTACTGGCCGCGCCGGCGTTCGCGAACGACGTCAAGACGGTCGGCACCGCGCCCGCCGAAGCGAAATACTCGACGGTATCGAACGACGAAATGTTCTCCTCGAAGCTGAAGGGCCTGACCGTCACCAATCAAAAGGACGAAACGGTCGGCGAAATCACGGACCTGGCGATCAAGAACCACGACATCGACGCGCTGATCCTGTCGGTCGGCGGTTTCCTCGGCATGGGAGAGCATTATGTCGCGGTGTCGCCGTCGTCGGTCAACATTCGCTACGACCAGAAGAACAACAAATGGTTGGCGTCGATGAACACCACCAAGGACGCGATGAAGGCCGCGCCGGAGTTCAAGTATCCGACCGCTTCCAAGTAAGCGAGAGTATTGTTGAGACGAAGGGCCGCCGGTAATTGCCGGCGGCCGTTTCCGTTCAAGCCTCAACACCAAAGTCGGCGTCATCCTGAGGTGCGAGCGCAGCGAGCCTCGAAGGATGGCTACAGGCGTAGGCGGCCATCCTTCGAGGCGCGCAAGAAAGAGCGCGCACCTACGGGTAAACGCAATTGCGTTCATCCCGGGGATGACGCTCACGTTACGATGACGCTCGCTTTGGACTAAGCCGCCTTCTTGTTCTCGGCGAGATTGGCAAGCTGTCTTAAAATCTCCGTGGCGCCGGCCAAACGTTCCTCGGGCGTTTCCCAGACCTGGAAGAACACCACTTTCATGTCCGGCCGCACTTTCGCGGCCTGGCCGTGCTGACGGATGAAAAAGACCAACCGGTCCGGTTGCGCGAACTTGTTGTCGCGGAACGTGATCACCGCGCCCTTCGGTCCGGCATCGATCTTCTCGACATTGGCGCGTCGGCAATAGGTCTTGATGACGGCGACCTTGAGCAAATAGCGCACCTCGTCCGGCAACACGCCGAAGCGGTCGCGCAACTCGGCGGCAAAGTTGTCGATCTCGTCCTCGGTCTCGAAATCGGCCAGCCTGCGGTACAGCGACAGCCGCACCGCGAGGTCGTTGACATAGTCTTCCGGGATCAGCACGGGCATGCCGACGGTGATGCTCGGCGACCAGCGATCGGCGGCGGGCTCCGAGACGCCGGCCTTGAGGTTGAGGATCGCTTCCTCCAGCATCGATTGATAAAGCTCGAAACCGACTTCCTTGATATGCCCGGACTGTTCCTCGCCCAGCAAATTGCCGGCGCCGCGGATATCGAGGTCGTGCGAGGCAAGCTGGAAGCCCGCACCGAGCGTTTCCAGCGATTGCAGCACTTTCAGGCGCCGCTCGGCCTGCGCGGTGATCTTGGCCTGCGCCGGGAGGGTGAACAGCGCATAGGCGCGCAGCTTGGAGCGGCCGACCCGGCCACGCAATTGATAGAGCTGGGCGAGACCGAACATGTCGGCGCGATGCACGATCAGCGTATTGGCGGTCGGAATGTCCAGCCCGGATTCGATGATCGTGGTCGACAGCAGGATGTCGTATTTGCCGTCATAGAACGCCGACATGATGTCCTCGATCACGGTCGGCGCCATCTGGCCGTGCGCCACCGCGACCTTCATCTCGGGCACGTTCTTTTCGAGGAAATCCTTGACGCCGGCGAGGTCTTCGATCCGCGGCACCACATAGAACGCCTGGCCGCCGCGATAACGTTCGCGCAGCAGCGCCTCGCGGATCATCAGGGGATCGTGCGGCGCGACGAAGGTGCGCACCGCCAGCCGGTCGACCGGCGGAGACGCGATGATCGAGAGATCGCGCACCCCGGTCAGCGCCAGTTGCAGCGTGCGCGGGATCGGGGTCGCGCTCAGCGTCAGCACATGCACCTGCGCCCGCAGTTGTTTCAGGCGCTCCTTGTGGCTCACGCCAAAGTGCTGCTCCTCGTCGACGATCAGCAGGCCAAGATCCCTGAATTTTATGGATTTACCGAGCAGCGCGTGGGTGCCGACCACGATGTCGATGCCGCCTTCGGCGATCCCCTTCTTGACCTGGGTCATCTCCTTTGGCGGGATCAGCCGCGAAGCCTGCGCGACATTGACCGGAAAACCCTTGAAACGCTCGGCAAAAGTGCGGCTGTGCTGCCGCGCCAAGAGCGTCGTCGGCACCACGACCGCGACCTGCTTGCCGTCGAGCGCGACCGCGAACGCCGCGCGCAGCGCCACCTCGGTCTTTCCAAAACCGACGTCGCCGCAGATCAGCCGGTCCATCGGCCGGCCGCTTTCGAGATCCTTCAGCGAGGCATTGATCGCGCCCAACTGATCCTCGGTTTCCTCATAGGGGAAGCGGGCGCAGAACTCGTCATAGACATGCGGCTGCACCGGCATTTTCGGCGCCTCATGCAGATAGCGCTCGGCGGCGATCTTGATCAGTTCGCCCGCGATCTCGCGGATGCGGTTTTTCAGTTTTGCCTTGCGCGCCTGCCAGCCGCTGCCGCCCAACCGATCCAGTTCGACGTGGGCGTGATCGGAGCCGTAACGCGAGAGCAGTTCGATATTCTCGACCGGCAGGAACAGTTTTGTGTCGGCCGCATAATGCAGTTCGAGGCAGTCATGCGGCGCGCCCGCCACATCGAGCGTCTGCAGGCCGACAAAGCGGCCGATGCCGTGCTCGACATGGACCACGAGATCGCCGGCGGCAAGGCTCGTCACCTCCGAGATGAAGTTGTCGAGCTTTCGCGTGGCCTTGCGCGGGCGCACCAGCCGGTCGCCGAGAATGTCCTGCTCGCTGATGACGGCGACATCGTTGGTCTCGAAACCGGACTCCATGCCGAGCACGGCCAGCATTGCTTCATTGCGCGGCGTTGCCAGCACGGAGCGCCAGCTATTGACGCTGGTGAGGTTTGATAGCTTGTGGTCGCGCAGCATGCTGCCCATGCGGTCGCGCGAGCCTTCGCTCCACAGCGTGATCACCACCTTCTTGCGTTGCGCCTGCAACGCCCCGACATGCGCGACCACGGCCTCGAACACGTTGATCTTGGTGTCCGCCCGTTCAGGCGTGAAATTGCGGCCCTGCCGCGCGCCGGCATCGATCACGCCGGCGGTGCCCTCGGGCACCGCGAACGGCGTCAGCCGGGCCAGCGCGCACTCACCCAGCCGCCTGGTCCATTCGTCCTCGGTCAGATAGAGCCGATCCGGCGGCAATGGCTTGTAGATGGCGCCGCCGCCAGGATGCTCCAGCGCCTCGCGCCGGGCCTCGTAGTAGTCCGCGATCTGCTTGAAGCGCTCGCTGGCGGCGTCCTCGCTTTGCGGCTCGATCGCGACCGGCACATCGCCGAGATAATCGAACAGCGTGTCCATCCGCTCCTGGAACAGCGGCAGCCAATGCTCCATGCCGGGATAGCGGCGGCCTTCGCTGACGGCCTCATAGACCGGATCGTCGCGCTCGGGCGCGCCGAAGGTTGCGACATAGCCCATGCGGAATCTGCGGATGGTCTCGGTGACCAACTGGAATTCCGAGATCGGAACCAGGTCGAGCGAGCGCATGTCGAGTAGCGTGCGCTGGGTTTCGGCGTCAAAACTGCGGATCGATTCAAGGCTGTCGCCGAAAAAATCGAAGCGCACGGGCTGGTCGAGACCGGCCGGAAACAGGTCGAGGATGCCGCCGCGCACCGCATATTCGCCGGGCTCGCGCACCGTCGAGGAGCGGTTGTAGCCGTTGTGTTCCAGCCAGGCGACGATGGAGTCCATCGGCACGACATGGCCGGGTGCGACCGACAGCGCCTGGGCTGCGATGATTTCCCGCGCCGGCACCCGCTGCACGATCGCATTGACCGTGGTCAGCACGATCTGTGGCTTCTCGCTGCCGGTCAGCCGTGAAAGCCGCGCCAGCGTGGTCAGGCGCTGCGCCAGCACGCCGCCATGCGGCGACGCCCGGTCGTAGGGCTGGCAGTCCCAGGCCGGAAACTGCATCACTGGCAAATCCGGTGCGAAGAATTCCAGCGCCCGGGCCAATTGCTGCATCCGCGGACCGTCCCGGCACACCACCGCCAGGCTGATCGCCGGCGGCTTTGGCCGCGCCGCGACCGCGCGCGCCAGATCCGAGATCACGAGCCCTTCGGCGCCCTCGGCGACGTTGGCAAAGGTCAGCGCGCGGCCGGGCGTCAGCATTAGGGCCGGCGATTGAACGGGAGCCCTCATGAATCCCGATCCACCGCGCGAAACGCCTTGATCCGTTCGAACAGCGCGCCGGCATGTTCCGCCGCGGGCGGTACAGCGCCGGTCAGGGCGGCGTAAAGATCGGGATCGGGAACCTCGATCAGCAATTCGAGATCGCTCAGCTCAGTGTCGGTCAAGGTTGCGATTTCGGCATCCGCGAACCGGCCGAGGATCAGATCCATCTCCCGGGTGCCGCGATGCCAGCAGCGAAACAACAGCCGCTTGCGGCGGTCGTCGAGGCCGTCGCTCGATCGTGTCGATCCCGTCATTTCCGAATCCAATCCCGAATCTTGCAGTCCAACGACAAAAACCCGGACGTGGTGCCGGGCCGGTTTGATATAGCGATGGTTTGCGGGGATGTCAGTAGGCATTCGGTCAACAAATTCCGCGCGGTCATCGCCCGGTCAAGTGTTCGTTCTGGACAGATCACTGACAGGTGTTCGGAGACATAGCTGACACATCCATACTGGCTGGAATGCCCTTTTTCAGGAGGCTTTCCATGCCATGGCGAGAGGTGTCGGTGATGGATCAACGGC
>Ga0207702_10000639_pt1 | contig 38339 bp, 29 predicted proteins | sample KBSCornC62_FD_184302 | JGI IMG/M metagenome (GOLD analysis project Ga0207702, IMG submission 184302) | Corn rhizosphere microbial communities from Kellogg Biological Station, Michigan, USA - KBS Corn C6-2 (SPAdes) (version 2) | ecosystem: Host-associated > Plants > Roots > Rhizosphere > Soil ... | reverse complement strand
GCCAGGAGCCACCGCCGAGTGCCAGAATAGCCGCCGTCGGTCGAACTGTACGCAGGCCGTGCGGCGTCTCGAATTCCAGCTCTCGACCCGGCCGAATACCGACTAACCGATGGTGCATCTCGAAATGGACTCCAGTCGCGCGCAACCGCTTCACCCAACCGCGAAGCAATGGCGCAGCCTTCATTTCCCGTGGATAGACGCGCCCCGTCGAAGCCGCGAATGTCTCGATTCCCAGGCCAGCCGCCCAGGCGCGCATTTCCTCCGGTCCGAACTCCGCTATCCTCGCCTCCCAGAACCCAGCCGGCAAATCCGGCCCGCGATAGCGCGTCGCAAAGCGCTCGACCGATTCGGACTTTGTAATGTTCAAGCCGCCGCCGCCAGCCACCAGGAACTTACGGCCGACCGACGCCTTCCCGTCGAATACCGTCACCGCCAGCCCGGCTGAGGCTGCTATCTCCGCGGCCCGTAGCCCCGCTGGCCCGCCGCCCACTATTGCAATGAAATCATCCACGAATGACGCAATTTTACGCAGATTGATTTGAATCTGTGAAAATCTGCGTAAGCTGCGGTGCACTTTTCTCAATGCTCACAATTCGCAATCTCAAGAAAACGCTTGGCGGCCGCACCCTTTTCGAGGACGCGGCCATGCAGATCAACTATGGAGAGCGGGTCGCTCTGGTCGGGCCGAATGGCGCCGGTAAATCCACGCTCTTTGGGCTGATCCTCAAGCACGACGAGCCCGATGCGGGCACCATCGAGCGCGATGAATGGACCATGATCGGCCATCTCGCACAGGAGGGCGAGGCCATCGGCGAAGAGACGGTGCTCGATGTCGCCACCGGTCGCGCGGGGGAATTGCCGCAGATCGAGAAGCGTCTCGCCGAGTTGGAAGCCGTCGGTGATGTGGATTGCCCGGAATACCACGAGGCGACGAACAAACATACCGCATTGAGCGATCCCAAGGTCGAGGCCAAGGCCAAGAAGATGCTGGTCGGCCTCGGGTACAAGGAGGACGATTTCGACCGCAAGGCGAAGGAAATGAGCGGCGGCTGGGTGATGCGCGCCCATCTCGCGCGCCTGCTCGTGATGGAGCCCGATCTGCTCCTGCTCGACGAACCGACGAACCACCTCGATCTCCTCTCGCTCCTCTGGCTCCAGCAGTATCTCAAGACCTACTCCGGCGCGGTGCTCCTCATCTCGCACGATCGCCAGTTCATGGATGAGATCATCGAGACCGTTTACGAGATCTCCGAGCAGAAGCTCCTTTCCTATTCTGGCAATTACACCGCTTATCTCGAGCAGCGCGAGGCCCGCTACGAGCAGCAGGCCGCCGCGTACAAGAACCAGCAGAAGCAGATCGCGCAGCTTCAGGAGTTCGTGGACCGCTTCCGCAACGTCGCCTCAAAGGCCGCCCAGGCGCAGAGCAAGATCAAGGAGATCGAGCGCATCGAGCTCGTCGAGAAGCCCACGCCGCCGCGCAAGCCCTTCCGCTTCCAGATCCCCCAGCCCCCGCGCAGCGGCCAGCGCGTGATCTCGCTCGAGGGCATCCACATGGCCTATGGCGACCGCAAGGTCTATAATGGGCTGGATCTCACGATCGAGCGCGGCGAGCGCACCGTCCTCGTCGGGCCAAACGGCTCCGGAAAATCCACGCTCCTTAGGATCCTGGCCGGAGTCCTCGAGTTTCAGAAAGGCACCCGCAACGAGGGGCACAACCTCAAGCTCGGCTACTTCAGCCAGCACCGCGCCGCCACCCTCGACCCCGCGAAGAGCGTGCTCGACGAAGTCATGGCCAGTAATGGCGAGCTCACGGAGAATGACGCGCGCGCGATTCTCGGCTCCTTCCTCTTCCGTAAGGATGAGATCTACAAGAAGACCGGCATCCTCAGCGGCGGCGAAAAGACGCGACTGAACCTCATCAAGTTCCTGGTCGATCCGCCGAACCTCCTGCTCATGGATGAGCCGACGACCCATCTGGACATCCTCACGGTCGAGTCGCTCATCCTAGCGATGGAGAAGTACGAGGGCACCCTGGTCTTCATCAGCCACGATGTCCATTTCATCCGCAAGCTGGCCACCAAGGTCCTGCATGTGAACTCCGGCGCCGTCACGCCCTACTCCGGCGACTACGATTACTTCCTCGAGAAAGTCGGCGCCCTGGACAACGAGCGCGCCGCCCTTACGGCAGACTGATCCGAAAATTCTGGCGCGACGCGCCGTCCATGGAATCTGCGCCGGGAGGAAAAATCTACGGAACCCGACGGCGCGGCTTCCCTACCGCAGAAAACGAACCCGGCACATGCCGGGTATTTCCCGGCGTGAGCTTTTCGTTGGATGGGAGGGCGAGGCTCCGTCCGAGCCGTGGATGGATGGGGAAAATAGTCGACGCTTTCATCGAAAACGCCCTACCGAGCGGAACGAAATCGCCCGATGGGCGAATGGCTTGCGCCGTGGACAAGACCTTCGCGCGATAGCGCGTTCCAATTGGTGGGTAGGGCGTTTTCGCCGAAAGCGCCGTAGTTTCTCTCTTTTTCATCCCGCGTGGAGCCCCACCTGCGGGAAAACCCGTAAAATCCACGTATCTGCGAGACGTGAATCGGGTCCTATCGAAACCTCAGCTCGAGCGTGTGCCAATCGGCGATCCTGTGAAAATCGGGCTCCCGCAGCGGAGCCGTCGCGGAGAGCACGGGCTTCAACCTGCCACGCGTGTAATCGTACCGGGTGAAATTGGCGCGCATGCGGCTGCCGCTCCAGGGGGCACCCGCCTCGAAGATCCGGCGCAGCGGGATCTCCGCATGCACGTACCAGCCCTGACGGGATAGACGGGCCTGCGCTCGAATGCGCCAGCGCGAAATCTTATAAGGCCGCAGCGGGTCCGGCGGCGCGGACCAGTCGACCGGTAGGCTGCGCATGGGTTCCGGCCAGCGGAGCTGCAGCAGCGCCCCGCCAGGCGTGATGTGGAACTCGTAGTAGCTCTCCTGCCCCTCGGGCTGGAGAAAGATCTCGATCACGTCTCCGTGCGGAAATGCCGGGACGTTGAAATGCTCCACCGGATTGAAGACATCGCGGTCCCGCAGCGTGGCGAAGACAGCGAGCGACATGCCCGAGATTCCGACTCGCACCTGGCCGCGCGATAGCAGCGGCTCCGGCGACTCGATCCACGATTGCCCCAGTTCCAGAATTGGCTTACCTCGGAAGGCCCGCGCCAGCGCATCCCAGTCACGCCCACCCGTGGCTGGGAGCGGAGTCACTGGGATCGCGAACATTCTGGGGACCCTCCCATCGGAGGCGGTGGAGCAGCAACTGCCCCACCCTCCAATGGCTCTGCTTAGTCGAGGGCGACGACGGCTTCGATCTCGACGTCGAAGCCGAGAAGCGATGCGCCCACGGTCGTGCGCGCCGGCTTGTGATCGCCGAAGAAGCGCATGTAAACGCCGTTCATCTCGCCGAAGTTCTCCTTCGTGAGATCCGCGAGATAGACGCGGCACTGGATGACCTTCGACAGGGTGGCGCCGGCAGTCTTCACGACGCGCTCGAGATTGGTGAGCACGATCTCCGTCTGCTCGGCGACCGTCCCGCGAACGATCTGCCCCGCAGCGGCGTCGAAGGGGATCTGCCCCGAGATGTAGAGCGTACGTCCCTGCGCGATCACAGCCGGGGAGTAAGGACCAATGGCGGGAGGCCCGCCGGGAATATTGGAAATCAATTCAAGTGACATCCCAGCGATTTAAAGGAGGCCGCGAGAAACTCAAAAGCGAAATCTCGCGCGGCCACCAAGCATCCGCCTATTGGACCCTATCCGTCCCCGCTACGAATGGATCACACCACCGCCGCCTCGGGATTCTCCGCGATATTCCGGAGATGCCGGATCTGTTCATCGCAGCTCTCCTGGATCGCAGAGATCGTCGCCTCGTCCGACGCAGCACGGAAGCGGGTCTCGTTGCGGAGGAAGTCCGCAACGGGGATCTTCGGCGTCGCATCCACGGTCATCGGTGAAGCCTTGCGCGGGTCGAAGCGATACAGCGGCCAGAAGCCGGAATCCACCGCCAGCTTCTGCTGCTCGAGGCCATGGTCGAGGTTGTAGCCATGCGCGATACAGTGGCTGTAGGCGATCACCAGTGACGGGCCGGAGTAGCTTTCCGCCTCGAGGATGGCCGTGAGCGCCTGGGAATCCTTGGCTCCGAAGGCGACTGTCGCGACGTATGAGTTGCGATAGTCCATGGCCATGAGCCCGAGCCGCTTGCGGCCGATGCGCTTGCCGGAGGAGGCAAATTTCGCCACCGCTCCGAGCGGGGTCGCCTTCGACTGCTGGCCGCCGGTGTTCGAGTAGACCTGCGTGTTCATCACGAGGATGTTCACGTCGTAACCACTGGCGAGCACGTGGTCCACGCCGCCGTAGCCGATGTCGTAGGCCCAGCCGTCGCCGCCGACGATCCAGACACTCTTCTTCACGAGGTAGTCGGCTGCGGCCTGGAGCTCCGCCGCACCAGGCAGCGAGAAGTTTGCCAGTGCCGCACGAAGGGCTGCGACGCGCTCGCGCTGTGTCTGGATGCCGATCTCATTCGACTGATCCGCATTCAGAATCTCACTCACCAACCGGTCGCCGACATGTGGTGCCATCGACTGGAGCAGACGCTTGGCCTGCGCGCTACGCTGGTCCACCGAGAGCCGGATACCCAGACCGAATTCGGCGTTATCCTCGAAGAGCGAGTTCGCCCAGGCCGGGCCGCGGCCACAGCCGTCGGTTGTGTATGGAGTCGTCGGCAGGTTTCCGCCATAGATCGACGAGCAGCCGGTGGCATTTGCGATGAGGAGGCGGTCGCCGTAGAGCTGGGTGAGCAGCTTGATATATGGCGTCTCGCCGCATCCCGCGCAGGCGCCCGAGAATTCGAAGAGTGGCTCCAGGAACTGGCTCGCCTTTACGGTCTTCACGTCGAGCTTGCTGCGATCCGGATTCGGAATGCCCTGGAAGAATCGGAAGTTCTCCTTCTCGGCCGCGAGCAACGGCTCCTGCGGAGCCATGTTGAGCGCCTTGTGCTGGGGATTTGCGCGATCCTTGGCCGGGCAGACATTCACGCAGAGCGTGCAGCCCGTGCAGTCCTCCGGCGCGATCTGGATGGTGTACTTGGCGCCCTTGACCTCCTGCGAGCGGAAGGGAGCCGTCTTGAATGTCGCCGGCGCGTCTTCGAACACCGAGGCGTCGGCAAATTTCGCGCGGATGGCCGCGTGCGGGCAGACCATCACGCACTTGTTGCATTGGATGCATAGCGCCGAGTCCCACACTGGGATGTCGATTGCGATGTTCCGCTTCTCCCACTTGGCAGTGGCCACCGGCCAGGTGCCATCCACCGGGAAGGCGCTTACAGGCAGCAGATCGCCCCGGCCCTCCAGGATCATACCCGTGACTCGTTTCACGAAATCGGGAGCCTCGTCGCTCACCGGCGGGAGCATGTGCGTGGTGCCAGTCGCCTCGGCCGGCACGGGAATCTCCGCGAGCGCGGCGAGTGTCGCGTCCACGGCGGCGAAGTTCTTCTGCACGACGTCATCGCCCTTCTTCGCGTAGCTCTTCTTGATGGCGTTCTTGATCTTCGCGATCGCCGCCTCTCTCGGCAGCACGCCGGAGATGGCGAAGAAGCATGTCTGCATGATCGTGTTGATGCGGCCGCCCATCTTGGCGGCACGGGCCACGCTGTATGCGTCGATCGCGTAGAATTTGAGCTTCTTCTCGATGATGGTCTGCTGGACCTCCTCCGGCAGACGCTCCCAGACCTTGTCGGTCGGGTATGGCGAGTTCACCAGGAAGACTGCTCCGGGCGCGGCGCAATCGAGCACGTGCTGCTTCGCGAGGAATTGCCACTGGTGGCAGGCGACGAAGTCCGCGCGGCTGATGAGATATGGGGCGCGAATCGGGCGAGGTCCGAAGCGGAGGTGCGAGATGGTGATCGCGCCCGACTTCTTCGAGTCATATACGAAGTACCCCTGCGCATAGCCGGTCTCGTCGCCGATGATCTTGATCGAGTTCTTGTTCGCGCCGACGGTGCCATCCGCGCCCAGGCCGAAGAAGACCGCCCTCTTCACGTCATCCGGCTCGATGTCGAAGCTCTCGTCCACCGACAGTGACGTGTGTGTGACATCATCGATGATGCCCACGGTGAAGTGATTTTTCGGCACCTCGGCCTTGAGATTGTCAAAGACGGCCTTCGCCATGGCCGGGGTGAATTCCTTCGAGGAGAGACCATATCGGCCGCCTACGACGATCGGATCGCACTCGAAATCCGAGCGACCTTCCGCACGGGCCTCGACCAATGCGGTGATGACATCCTGGTAAAGCGGATCGCCCAGGGCGCCCGGCTCCTTCGTGCGATCGAGCACGCAGATCGAGCGGCAGGTGGTGGGGATTGCCGCGACCGAGCGCCTGCCCGGAAGCGGACGATACAGGCGGATCTTCAGGACGCCGACCTTCTCCCCGCTCTCGAGCAGGCGGCTGGCTGTCTCTTCGAGCGTCTCAGCTCCCGATCCCATCACGACCACGACTCGGTCGGCCTGCGGATGGCCCATGTATTCGACGAGCGAGTATTTGCGCCCGACGAGATCAGCGAAGCGATCCATGAGGGCCTGCACCGCATCCGGCACGGCGGAATAGAAGCGGTTGGCTGCCTCGCGCGCCTGGAAGAAAACATCCGGATTCTGCGCGGAGCCGCGGAGCGATGGATTGTCCGGCGTGAGGGCACGCTCGCGGAATGCGGCGATGGCGGATTCGTCCACCATGCCATGCAGTACCGCATCATCGAGTGTCTCGATCTTCTGCACCTCGTGCGAAGTCCGGAAACCGTCGAAGAAATGGAGGAAGGGAATGCGTGTCTGGAGGGTGGCCGCATGCGCGATGCATGCGAGGTCCTGCGCTTCCTGCACCGAGTTCGACGCCAGCATGGCGAATCCCGTCTGGCGGCAGGCCATCACATCGGAGTGGTCGCCGAAGATCGAGAGTGCATGCGCGGCGAGGGTGCGCGCCGTCACGTGCATGCAGAAGGGCAGCAGCTCGCCGGCGATCTTGTACATGTTCGGGATCATCAGGAGCAGGCCCTGCGATGCCGTGAAGGTCGTGCTCATCGAGCCGGCCTGGAGCATGCCGTGCACGGCTCCCGCCACACCTGCCTCCGACTGCATCTCCACGAGTTGAGGCACATCACCCCAGAGATTCGGCTTATTCTTGCCAGACCACTCATCGCAGGACTCCGCCATGGGGGACGAGGGGGTAATGGGGTAGATGGCGATGGTTTCGGAGAAGCGATAGGCAACGGAAGCCACCGCTTCATTCGCATCAATGGTCGCAAACGTTTTCGTTTTCAAAGCAACCCAAACGTACCCCGCCCTCCACTCCAGCGTCGCCGGGAATGCCTCGATTCCTTGCGCCGCATCAACACCCCATTGAGCTTTTCATCCCGTATGACAGAGTCGCAGAACCGATCGGATCGAGCGGATAAAAAGACGTCGCCGCAATTCCTCTATTCGCGCCAGTCGCTTGCCGCGCTCGGTTGAGTCGAGCCACGGACTCATCGCGGACATCACAGGGCACGACAGGCGCCCTCATCGGTTGCAATCGCCATCCGCGCGTTAGCGCGTCGTCTCTGTTCGGCAGAGCGTTTTCGATGAAAGCGCCGACTATATGGTAACCTCACTCGAAGATTCGTTCCCAATGGGCATCTGCGTCGCATGAGAAATCTACGGCGGTCGCGGGGCGACGCGCCCTCCCCCCAAAAACGAACCCGGCAAGTGCCGAGTGCCCTCGGCGCGAGCTATTCCTTTGGTCGGTAGGGCGCGTCGCGCCGCGCCGCCACCGCCGTGGATTTCCCAAGAGAAAAATTAGTCGGCGCTTTCATCGAAAACGCCCTACCGAACCATTGAGATGCCCTAACGCGCGAATTGCGACGGCAAGCTCAGCCGAAGATCCGAAAAGCGGATTGCGGGATTGAGTCCGCCCTTTGCTCCAGTTGCCTACTTCCGAATGATGACGACCCGCTTTTGATCGATCACGGCATCATTGGCATTGAGCAGGCGGATATCGACGAGGTTGCGTCCTTTCACCAGCTGCCGCACCGGCACCAACCAGCTCGTGGAAGAGCCGCGCACGCCTGTCCACTGGTGGTGTTTCTTCGTACGCCATTCGACCCGCACGTTATCCTCGGCCGCCTGTCCGCCACGGACGATGAAATTTGGCCCGCTCACATGGTGGACCGCACCTTTGCTGAGGATGAGAGACGGCGCAGGAGAAGCCTCGATCGAGAGGTCGTCGACAAGCATGGCGTCATTGCCGGGGGAGCTGGGATTTGTGGGAAGCCACAAATATTCGAAGGTTCCAAGATTCAATGCCGAGCCGCTCTTATTAAGCTTCCGATCCTTGAAGAGATCGGAATGCCATCCGTTCGAGGTCGAAATCGTGGCGGATGCCAGAGAGGTCGAAAAGTCGACCGTCAGTTCGATCTGAAAGTAATAGCCCGGCACAAAATAGACCGGCATGAGCTGAGTGTTGCCGTCTCCATTATCAAAGAGAATGCTTCCCGTACCCTCGTCGAAATACAAGGCGCACAGGTAGGTTCCGGCACTGTTGTACAAAGCAAGGGCGAATATATCGTGGTTCGCATTCGTGGACGCCAGAATCCCAATGTCCGTCCTAAGTTTTACAATCGGCTGCTTGCTTCCGACCGGATCGACAAAAAAGTCCCGCCCCGCCGCCGCGAAGGATCCCGATGGCTTGCTTCCACCGAGGCCTCCGATACCCACGACGCCCGGCGAAGAGGTACCGACCACTCCGTCCGAGGGATCGGTCGAGTACCATCCATCTACTCCAGCCCATGAGGAAAACGGCGGATTATCAAATGACGTCGAATAGATCGTGCCGCCCCAGGCGCGCGAACAGATCTGCCCCGCAATCGTACCAACGATTACCAGGAGACATACTGCACGCAATTTCCGCCCGAAGCTTCCACACCGACTCATAAGGCAGGCAAGGAAGCAGAAGTCCCCTGGCGACGCAATCCGATTGCGAAAATGACGCGGCTATTTTGCGCGACGTTTGCTCTGGAGCACGGTTTCGATTTGCCCCAGCGGCAGGCAATTCACGACATCCTCGCGCGTGAGCCATCCCTTGCGGGCGATTCGCACGCCGAAGGCGAGGTCCTGGATGCCTTGGGTGGAATGAGCGTCGGGATCGATCATGCATTTCACGCCTTTTTCCTTCGCGAGCGGCCACCAGCGCCAGTCCATGTCGAGGCGGCGGGGATTGGCATTGAGTTCGATGATCGTGCCGGTCTCGGCGGCGGCCTCGATGATGGCCGGGACATCGACCTTGTAGGGGTTGCGGGTCGTGAGGAGCCGGCCCGTGAGATGACCGAGGATGGTGACGTAGGGATTCGAGATCGCCTTGATGATGCGCTCCGTCATCTCGGCCTCGCTCTGTGTGAACGAGGCATGCACGGATACGACGACGTAATCCAGCGCCGCGAGGACTTCGTCGGGAAAGTCGAGGGAGCCATCCTTGAGGATGTCGCACTCCGTGCCGGCAAAGATGCGGAAGCCCTTGTATGTGGCATTGAGCCGGTCGATCTCTTTTCGCTGCTCCTGGAGACGCGCCACATCGAGGCCGTGCGCCTGGACCGAGCTCTTGCTGTGGTCGGCGATGCCGAGGTACTGGAGCCCGAGCTCCATGGCGGCGTCCGCCATCTGCTCGAGCGTGGCGCGGCCATCGCTGGCGGTCGTATGGCAGTGGAAGGTGCCGCGGAGATTGTGCAGCTCGATGAGCTGCGGCAGCTCTCCCTCCTCCGCTGCGTCGATCTCGCCACGATCCTCGCGCAGTTCGGCAGGGATGAATCCCAGCCCCAGCGCGCGATAGATATCACCCTCCTCCCGCACCTCCGGAATTGGCTCGCGTAGCTCGCGCCCCTCGGCCTGGCTGAATCGATATTCGTTGAGCGACCATCCGCGCTCCAGCGCGCGACCGCGCAGACGCACGTTGTGCTCCTTGCTGCCGGTGAAGTACTGGATGGCGAATGGATACTCCGCCCCCGAGACCACGCGCAGGTCGCACTGGAGACCGTTCTTGAGGACGACACTCGTCTTGGTGGCTCCAGCCGCGATCACTCGCTCCACGAATTCGTGCCCGGCGAAGTCCTCGCTCACCAGCTTGGGCTCCTTCGTCGCAACGATGAGATCCAGGTCGTGGACGATCTCCTTCCCGCGGCGATAGCTTCCGGCGACATCCGCATGCAGGACCTCCGGATGCAAGCGCAGGTCGTCAAGGAGCCGCCTGGCGATCGGCTCCACGTCGCCGAGCAGGAAGACGCCTGAGTTCCGCTTCCGATGCTCGATCGCGGCCAGGATGTTTTCCGCCGTTTTCTCTCCGAAGCCGGGCAGCGCTCCGATCCGCCCATCCTTGCATGCGCGCTTGAGCGCGGAGATTGAGGCGATGCCATAGGCGTCGTAGATGGCCTTGATCTTCTTCGCGCCCAGCCCCTGGAGCTCGAAGAGCGTGAGAATATCAGCAGGGAACGATTCGCGCAGCTCCTCGAACTGCGGCAGCCGCCCCGTCTGCACGAGGGCCGTCACCTTCTCGGCGATCGCCTTGCCGATGCCGTCCACCTCCTCGAGGCGGCCCTCCGCCACGAGCGTCTCCAGAGGCTCCGGAAGCGTCTCCAGCGCGCGCACCGCATTGGAATAGGCGCGGATTTTGAAGGGGTTTTCGCCCTTTAGCTCGAGCAGCCGCCCGAAGTTTTCCAGTACGTTGGCGATTTCCTCTTTCGTCATGGGACTATCCGTTCTCGACCCTCCATGGCCGCCTGACAAGCCGGTTTCTGCGTCTTTGACGACATAGAACGATGACGTTTACTATTTCCGACCAAATGAATCTTCGCCATCTTGCTCTCGTCATTTTCCTGTCGATCGTCTCGCTGGCCTGTCCTGCGCGCGCCGCGGGGAAGAAAAGTGCCACCCTGCTGCCGTTTGCAGGGTCCTACACGGGCACAGCCACCTCTAGCACGTCCTCGGACTCGCTCTCCGGAAACGCCACCCTCACATTCACCGGCCGCGGCGGCAATTTGCGCGGCACCTTCCTCTACACTGGAATCCTCGGCAATAACGGCATCGCGAAAACGGTCATCCAAACCGTGGATATCACCGGAAAAGGCGCCTGCAGCGGGCGTGTGATCCTCGACGGAATCAATGGGCAGTGCCCCGGCCAGGTGTCTCTGCACGGAAAGACCCTCTCGTTCTCGCTCACCTACCAATTGGCGGACGCAAGCAACACCAGCGTCACACTCACAGGAACCGTCATCTTCCACAATCGGAAGGCCATTATGTCCGCCACCGTCACGTCGCCGACCGATTCCGGCTACAATGGAACGCTCAGCGTGACCGGCAAGCGGTAGGGCGGATTTGCCGCGAAGGTCGCCCACATACAGGGACCTGATGGGGGCTTTCAGCGAAAAAATCGACGACGGTCGCGGCGCGACGCGCCCTACCGAGCGGAACGAACTCGCCCTCCAGGCGAGCAATAGCAGGCCCTCGGCGTGAGCGCCCGCGCGGCAGCGCGCCCCCTCGGTTGTAGGGCGTTTTCGATGAAAGCGCCGACTATTTTCCGCCGCTCAACACTCAACACTCAGCCACAACTCACTCCGCGTAGCTCGCGACGCGATTCCTCCAGCCGGGGAGCCATTGAGCCTCATGCCGTGCGGGTGGTGAATTCTCCACGCGCTGGGTGAGCACGCGATTCGCCGCCTTGGAAAATGCCGGGAGTGCCGGCCCCTCGCCCATGCTCTCGAGCACCTGGAGCAGGCCCCATCCCTTGCCCTTGTACCGCTCGGCGGGATTCGTCCCCTCACCCTTGAAATTCACGTAATCGATAAGCGCATACATCCCGAGCGGCTGAGATGCCACGCGGTAGAAATTCGTCTTCACGCGCTCGCGCTCTCCTGCCGGAGCCGCGGCCAGCATCTTCGGCAGGGCATGCTCCATCCGCCGCGCGCAGAATTTCGCCTGGAGCGCGACGGTGTCGGCCAGCATGCCGCGCAGCGCTTTCATCCGCGCCCCCTGGATGTCGGCCATGAACGCCGAGCGAGTCGGCCAGGGGCAGGGCCCGCGCATCCAGGCCGCCACCGATACGCGATTCTCGCGCAGGAAATCGATCAGCTTCGGGAAGCTCTCCTCGAATGGCCCGGTGACATGCTCCGGATACCAGATGAAATGGCCGATACCCAGTGAGGCGAAATCCTCGCCGCGATTCCAAGACGTGAGCCCGCTCACTGTACCGGCGCACTCGTTCTTCCAGATGCGGCGGCCGATCGCGAGCGCCTGGGAGTCGGACAATGGAACGGTTTGCGCCACTGCGGCAGTCCCGCCGGCGACCAGACATGCCGCGAAAATCGAGCGAATCATGATTTGGAGATTAAGAGACTGTCCGTGCGCGCCAAACATTTTTCGCTCCTTCAGAATCGATAAAATCGCTACGCTTTTCGCCTCCCCTATGAAAATCCTCATTGCCGGTGCCGGGATCGGCGGCCTCGCTTTGGCCGCGCTGCTTCGTCAACGCAATATCGACTGCGAGATCGCCGAGCGCGCGCCGGACCTCTCGCATGCCGGCTATATGCTCGGCCTGTATCCGCTGGGCACGCGCACGCTGCTCGGCCTCGGGCTGCGGGATCGCTTCCTCGATGTGAGCGAGCGGTACACGACGTACACGATCTGCAATGGCCACGGCGAAGCCATCCATACATACAACCTTGCCGAGGCGCTCGAGCCCTTCGGCTATATGGGCGGCCTCATGCGCAAGGAACTGCTCGATATGCTGCGCTCGAAGTGCGAGGACGTCCCGATCACCTTTGACAAGCCTCTCGTGGGCTTCCAGCAGCGCGGCGATTGCGTGACCGCCCAGTTTGGGGATGGCAGCGAGGCCACATATGATGCGCTCATCGGCGCGGATGGTATTCACTCCAAGACGCGTCAATTCCTCAGCGGCGCGCAGCCCGATCACGAGACCGGCTGGGGCTGCTGGGTCTGGATGCTGAAAAGCCCCGAGCGTCCGCCCGACCAATGCACCGAATACTGGGGGGCAGGCCGTCTCATCGGCGTCTATCCCGTGCGCGGCGCGTTCGGCGTCGTCGCCGCGGGACCGTCGCGGTTCATCGGCCCCGAGGCGGTCGGAGACGATGGCGTCATGTTGCGAGCTTATTTCTCCGAGATGGGGCCGAGCGTGGCCGACATCCTCGGGGCGCTTCCCGAAACACTCGACGGCTTGTTCTACTGGAGGCTGAATGACGTGCGGTCCGAGATGTGGACCGATGGGCGTGTCGCCCTGCTCGGCGACTCGGCATGCGCCTTCCTGCCCACTGCCGGAGTCGGCGCGTCGATGGCACTCGAGTCCGCCTCCGTAATGGCCGACGAGCTCTCCCGGACCGATGCGAAATATCTGCCCCATGCGCTCGGCCTCTACGAAAAACGCCGCCGCCGGCGCGCGGAAGCCGCGCAGGACGACAGCCGCAAGCTCGCCTCGATGATGACGATCGAGAGCCTTCCGCTCGCGTGGGGCCGCGACCAACTCCTCAAGCTCTACACGCTCGAGATGCTCGTGAAGAATATCGCCCGCAGCTTCGCCGAGCCGATCTGATCGCGTCCGGCGCAGGGCGAGCTGGGCAATGGCTTGGTTGATCCGCAGATTGCACAGATTCGCGCCGATTCGCTGCTGGACTAACGCATCTCAGCGCTTTGATCCCCATTTGAATAAGCGACTCCCGACAGAGCCGGAGGCTCGCTGATCCGGGAAACTCGTGTCCATGAATTCTCGGAAAGCCTTCCACTCTCGCGAACGATATGCGCAACCCGCGATCTGAAAGGTCGAACGTCCCTCGAATTGGATCATGTAAACGCCAGGTCCATTCGGGTAATAATACTCGAGTTCGCTCCACGGAAGTGTGAGTTCCTTCCGGAATAGCAGCCGAATCGTGAATTCATCTTCGGAATATTCCAACTTTCGGGGAACGAACCCGAACCAGACGAACGCGACAAAGATAGAGAATGGAAGCCCAAGGGAGAGAATGTACCCGATGCTCCACCATTGGTGATCTCTCAGCCCCTGAAGCAAGTAATCCAGAAATGTCACAAGAGCCATCCATCCGGTGGTCCAACAGAGACATCGAGGAAAACTGGGCGTGAGACGTGTCATTCCGGCGGCGCTTCCTGGATAGCCACGCAGGGGATCCGACGTCAAGGTACAGTCCAGATTCGTCTCCCACAGGGAGACGGCTACAGCGGGTTTCCAGACGGACCATCTCGCAAATGGGAATCTACGGAACCCGACGGCCCTCCACAGGCGAGCAGGCTGCGGCTTCCCTACCCCAGAAAACGATACCGGCAAATGCCGGATGCCGCTGACGCGAGCCATTTTTTAGTTGGAAAGGCGAGGCTCCCGCCGAGCCCACGCCACAGGCGGGCACGGCGTGGTTGGAAAGGTGGAACGTCCCGCGACTGCGGGATCCCCAATACGTTTCGCCCAAATTTGCCGCGCGTAGCGCGGAATGATCTTTAACGAAAGCGTGTTTGGGACAACCCGCTCCACCAAAGAAAGAAGACCACGCCTTTTATTTTCCTGCGCGTGAAGCCCTCTCCATGGGGCATGCCGGGACGCCGCCCTGCTACTTCCGCCTGTGGCGGATGACGCGCACGATCAGCCAGATTCCCGCGAGCGCAGCGATCCAGGGGGCGAAGAACGCCACCGCCACGCCGATCATGCGCAGACTCCACATGAGGGCGCCTATGGCTTGGGCGAACGTCCGCCGCAGTGTGGCGAGCAGGCCGTCGTTGCTCGATACAAGTTTCGCGGGCGTGGAGAACTGGGCGTTGATTTCCGCGCGGGCCGAGACTGTTCCCGGCTGGCCGGAGTCGTCGCGCTGGACGGTGAGATCCTTCATCGCTCCCGCCTGCTGGAAGCGGGCGAGGATAGCCGGGTAGGCCGAGAGCGGGAAACTCACGCGCAGACTGGCGGTCTGGCCGCCATCGGCCAGCTGGGCGAATGACGAGTCCTCGATCTTCGCACCATGGTCGGTGAGGAAGGCGCGGAGCGAGGCGATCGCGGACTCCACCTGCGGTGTCTCGACGCGGAGCTGGGTGCGCTGCGCGGGTGTTTCGTCCTGGGAGGTGATCGAGAGCGTCACCTGCACGCGGTCGCGCTCGACTCGGGCATTCGTCGCGTCGGCCGATCCATCGCGGGCGACGCGCTCGGTCTCGCTGTGGTAGTCGAGCACGCGCCCCAGGCCCTTGATCTGCGCGATCGTCGCGTTCGCGACAGTGGGATCAAGGAGCAGACTCAGCACGGCCGTGGCTCGGCCGTTGCCGTCGCGCGTCACGTTCGATTGCGTGATCTGGGCCTTCGCGGAGACGGCGATTGCGTTCGCCTGCTGGTAAGTCTTCTCCACGTCGGTGGATGCAAGAGAGAGCGTCGCCTGCTCACGCAGCAGGTACGCCGCGGCTTCGCCCATGTTCTTCTCGGAGAGCTGGATCGTGACCGTGGCATAGGCGACGAGCGAGTCCCAGAGCTTCAGCTGCCCCTGCATCTCCTCGATCTCGCCGCGCACGCGGCCCAGCTCACGCTCGACCTGGAGGAGGTCGGAGACACGGCTCTTCGTATTCTTGAGCAGATCGAGCAGGCCGTCCTCCATCCGGCGCGCATTGCGCAGCCGGGCGTCCGTGTCAAAATACTGCTTCGTCACGTCCTCGCTGCCGAGCGACTGGTTGCGGATCTCGCCGAGCCCGTGCAATTGCTGGAGAAAGCCATCGAGCGCAGCCGGCGGCACCTTCACCACGAGCGTACCGCTCATCTTGCCATTCGGGAGACGCGCAGAGTTCCTCGTGGCCACATAGCCTCCGGCGGCATCGACCAGGGCGACCGCCTTCTGCGCCGCTTCGTCGAACGAATGCACCTCGATGTCCACAGATGCATTGCGGATGAGTTTGCGGATGTCCACCGGTGTGGCAGCAGCCGCAGCGGTCAGTCCCGCCAGGGCGGTCGTCGAAGGCTGTCCCTTCGCCATTTCTCCACCTACGACCGGTTGCATCCGGTTCACGACACCATTCTGTCGGGAGTCGACCTCCTTTGCGGCCGAATCCTGATCGACACCGGTGGAGACAAGTTTATCAGTTGCGGCGAGCTGAGGCTGGAGCGCTGCCTGCGGGGCCGCCGGGGCGGTGGTCACGGCCGGTGCCGCTTCGTTCCGAAGCTCCCCGGCAGTCAGGACAGTCTCCGATTTATAGGCGAGCTGTCCGTTCCTCACCGATCGGTCCATCTCAGGTTTCTCCTCGCCGTCCTTGGCGAGTGCCCGAGACATCCCGAAGGTCACGAGTCGCTTCGTCTGCACGAGATTCGCCCTCTCGCCCGTGAGCATCGAGCCCACCTGGACGAGCGCGAGCAATACCGCGGCCGTCGCTGGGATATAGACCATCGGCAGACGAACGAGACGCGAGAGCCGCGCCAGCAGCGATTCGCGGCGGACACGGCGGCGGAATCCCCCGACCACGCGCTGCTCGAAATCGGGAGCGGGCGCGGCAGCGGCAATGTGGGACTGCAGGAGATTGTTCATGGCGGTAAATTCCTCATGGCGGGCGCGAGCCTCGGGATCGCGCTGGATCAGGTCATTCCATGCCGCCTGCTCCTCGGGCGAGAGGTCGCCCAGCAGGCTGGCGGCGGATTTGGCGGCGAAGTCGGGATCTTTCATGGCTCCAGTAGCTCGGTGGCGGCGGGGCGCAGCGTGCGCCGCAGGGTTTCCAATGCGCGCCCGAGAATGCCGCGCAGCGCTCCATTGCTCAGGCCCATTGCGGCCTCCACGGCCCGGCAATCGAGGCCCTCGAGATAGCGCAGCGAGAGGGCCTCGCGGTAATGCTCGGGCAGCTCGGCCAATGCCCGATGCACGCAAGCGTCGCGCTCCGCGTCGTCCATGCCGCTGCCCGGTGCGACGTCGTGGCAGGGGAACTCGGCGGCATTTTCATCAAGCGGCACGGATCGCCGGCGGCGCAGCACATCCAGCGCCCGGTTGCGCGCGATCGAGACCAGCCATGGCTCGAACCGCTCCGCATCCCGCACCTTTCGCCGCATCTGCCAGGCTTTGAGAAATGTCTCCTGCACCACATCCTCGGCCTCGGCCCCGTTTTGCAGCACGCCGTGCGCGACGGCGAAAAGCCGCCGGCTGTGGGCACGGATCAGCTCCTCGAATGCCGATTCGTCGCCGCCAAGGGCGGACTCAATGAGGGCTCGTGCGTCGGGGTCCATGGTCTCCATCCGCATTGACGCGCCAACTCCCCCTCACGCGCGATCTTTTTTCGCGGAAGTGAGATTTTCTATTCGCAGAGAAATTGGATGAATCTGGAACTCATGAACTCAGGAAGGCCGCAGGAGAGTTTCAGCCCCAATTACCGCGACGGCGTGCCACCATTTTTCCGGTCCATCCACAGATTGCGCAGACGATGCAGATTTGCGGGGGAGCGACTACCATGAAATTTCGTTTCACCGTTTCTGTGTATAGGCGTGAAACGATGAAACGAAATTGGTTTTACTCTGTAATTCGGCTGAATCGCGTGAAACGAAACGCCGATTTCGCGATCAGGATGGGATTCGCTGCTACTTCTGGATGATCTCGACCGTGATGGGACGGGAGTCTCCGTAAGACCCATGAGCAGTGATGGTGACGTAGTTCCTGCCTGGTTTGAGGGCAGTCGCGAGCGACCAGGAGCTCGTACCATTGGCATACCTCGGATGCTCGACTTTGGTTCCGCCTGAATGGGAGGCCGTCCCATGGCCGGGCATCACCCGCCCTACATGGAAGGTCACGTTCTTCACCGGTCCGTTAGTGGTGATCCCCTGAATCATCGCGTGCCGGCGGGTGTTCACCCGGTGCAGGCTTCCTTGCACCCCGAGTGCCGGCGGCGTGACGCCCGGAACGAGCAGAAATGCGTGGGCATGGCCATTCACGAAGCCATTGCAGATGATCTCGCCCGAGTCATTGATACCCGTCGCCTCCGTGAGATAAATCGCGAAATCAGGAGGAATCATCTGGTTGAGATCGGAGATCGTCCCGTTTACCCACCTCACCGCATGCAGGTTTGAATCGCCGACAATCACTCCTCTATCGTTGATGGCAAATGCCTCGCTGTAATTGGTGTTGTGGCCATCCGGGGGCAGCGCGCCGAGATCCTGCATCTGGCCATTCTCGTAAAGGAAAGCATGCTGGAATTGTTCGTTCATCGCCCAGCCGACGACTGCTCCGGCTTGGTTGATCGCATAGGCGACAGTCCTGGCCCAAGTCCCTCCAAGCGTGCCCAGATCCGTGGAGACGCCATTCTGATAAAGGAACGCACGTTCCCCACCCGCTATTCCTGTATATCCCACGATCTGCCCAGCGTCGTTGATCGCGTTAGCAGCACCGTACGTTTGGCCCAGTGGCTCGAAATAAGTCAGCGTTGCATTCGAGTAGAAGAACGGTTTGTCGTACAAACCGGTATTCAGAGCACCCTCGCCGACGATCTCGCCATGTGAATTTATCCCTCTCGCATAGCCTCTCGAATCGGCCGCGGTAATATCCGACATGTTCGAGCCTCGGGTAAAAAAGGCATGGATATCTCCGCTGGGTGATACCGCCGAATCTCCCACGACAACGCCCGAGCTGTCGATGGCCCATGCCTCGCTGATTCCGCCCAAGGTACCGAGGTCTTTCATGACTCCGTTCGAATACAAGAATGCATGCTCTCCAACATTCGGCCCGGCATCCGAATTCCCCACAATTTGGCCCGCCGCATTAATCGCGATCGCATAACTGTATTGGCCGCCCAGCGTGCCCAGATCGACAACCGTGTATTGGACTGCCGCGAAGGCAGAAGATGCCGCCGATAGCAAAATCGGAGCAATGAGGCATGCGAAGCGGTTCATGTGGGATGAGCTTTTCTTAGAGGTAGTCGAGTTTGTCAACGTGCTTTGCCGTGTTCTTGCAATAACCAGTCGATCGGTCATTGCGAAGGGAGCGCCACCCTCGTGAAATTTCGTTTCACCGTTTCCGTGTATAGGCGTGAAACGGTGAAACGAAATTGGTTTTACTCTGTAATTCGGCCAAACCGCATGAAACGAAATGGTCGGTCTCGCGATCGGTATGGGTCCACAGATTATGCCGATTGGCGCAGAGGAATAGTCGGCGCCTTCATTGAAGACGCCCTACCATCCCGTTGGAACGCTGGCGCGCGATATTTTCTTCTAACCGTTACGGCGGTCTCTTCGAGTTCGTTGCACGCCAGCAGAGTGGCGTGGCTACAGGTTTGGGGCGGCGCGGTCTTCGAGGTTCGTTGCGCGTCCCACAGGGACGCGGCTACAGCTCGCAGCCACGCGACACTTTCCTGTAGCCGTCGTCCCTATAGGCGACGCATCGCATTCACCGAGTCGACGCTGTCTCCGGGTTCGTTGCGCGCCAGCAGAGTGGCGTATCTACAGGACTTGTGGTGGCGCGGAGTTTGAGGTTCGTTGCGCGTCCCATAGGGACGCGGCTACAGCGCAGAGAATGTCCGTCGAATCGAGGTTTTATCCCCTTCCCGGGGCGTTTTGAACATTCCTGAACACTATTGAACAGTGCTCCACATGACAGCGCCCGTCGGTGGACGCACACTTGATGGGAGATGGACACAACCAATACACATTCAGAAATGCTCACCTGCCGGGAGGAGCAACGATGACCGCCGCCGCGCCCATTACTCCAATGACAGTGGACGACTCGGCTGAGCGATACCTCATCGGCACCGTTCTCATGAATGGCTTCGCGAGGGTCGCCGGGCTTGGGGTTATCGCGCAGCAGTTTTCGAATCGCGAGCGCGCCGCGGTTTGGCAAATGGCGGAGTTCCTGCACGCGCGGGGACAATCCTCCACCCTGCTCTCCGTCGGCGCCCGGCTGGGGCGCACTTCGCACGACCTGCTTCCCTTAGGCGTAGATGGAAGCTGCGTCACCACGGACGAGATCCTGCGCGACAGTGCCGTCCGATTGAAGGAATGCTTTGCCGCCCGGCAAACGGCGCAAGTCGGCCGCATGCTCGGCTCCGGTGAGGTCGCGCCGGAGCAGGCGCTGGAAATGGTTCAGCGTCTCGTCACGAAGCCCGATCGCAAGCCGGATGTCCGCATGAAAATCGAGGAGGCATTCGCGACCAGCACGCGGCCCTGCACGGCGCTGGCGGAGGTTCCCATTCCCGCCCGCGAGAAGGTGCTCGGCGACTGGTTCATGGAGGGAGACCGCGGCTTCATCCACGCCCCGCGCGGGCTGGGCAAGACTTGGTTCTCCCTCGCCCTGGCCACCGCGATCGCCGGCGGGCGGGGCTGCGGTCCTTGGCGCGGACACAACCCACGCCGGGTGCTCTACGTCGATGGCGAGATGCCCTGCGAATCCCTCGACAGCCGCATCGCCGGCATGGGCGGCAGCGAGAACCTCCGCGTGCTGAATCACGAGGTACTTTTCCATCTCGCCGACCGGGTGCTCAATCTGGCCGACTCCTCCGTGCAGCAGGCTCTCACCGCTCGCCTGCTCGCAGATGGCGTCTCCGTTCTGTTCCTGGACAATCTCTCCTGCCTCTTCTCCGGTGTCGCGGAGAACGACGCCGATGCCTGGGAGTCCGTCCTGCGCTGGCTCCTTGCGCTACGCCGTCAGCGCATCGCGGTCGTGCTCGTGCACCACTCCGGGCGAAACAGCCAGACCATGCGCGGCACCTCGCGGCGCGAAGACGCCGCATTCTGGGTGGTCCGACTCGACGTCGCCCAGACCGAGTTCCTCGAGGGCGCGCAATTTCTCGCGCAGTTCACCAAAGATCGCAACAGCCCCGTCGAGCAGCCCGCCATCGAATGGCACTTCGCCACCGGCGATGACGGAGCCGTACGAATCACCACCCAACAAGCCTCCGGCATGGAAGCCTTCCGCCATTGGATCGAGGCCGGCATCACGAGCCCCGAGGACATCGCCCGTGAGATGGGCGTGAGCAAAAGCACGATCTCCAGATTGGCCCGCAAAGCCATGGAAGCCGGCTGGCTGGTAAAAGATGGTCGCGAGTATGTGCTGGCGGATGGGGAGGAGTGAAGATGCGGAGGGGATGTGGACTCCGGCTTGGCGGAGATCGAGGGGTGAGGGCGATAGATCAGGAAGGGAGGGAGAATTGCACGTCGAGCTTCGTTTCCATCTATAGGCGAGAAACGAGGAAACGAACATGGATGGGCGATCTATTTTGTCGGGGGTAGAAAATGGCTTGGAAACGAATGGTTATTTGGAGATGCTTCATTCTTGCGGCGGTGATAAATCAAGATCAACCAGTAGAAAGGAAACCGAATAAATCTTTTTACGAACCATAATTTGGTTATCGGCGCGAATAACTATGCTAAACGAAAATTTATTCAAACGCATTTTCAGTAATCCATGGATTGGATTTCTTGGATCACTAGCTAGTTTTATTGGAATCGGATTGGCGATATTCTTCTACTTCTTATCAATCCAAACACCTAATCTCACCTATTTCGTAAATCCTATACGAACAAGCATTGTCAAACAAACAAACACTTCTGGTCTTTCGATTTTATACAACAATACCCCACTTAATACTGACGTTTCCTCCTTACAAATTGCCCTATGGAATGCAGGGAGGCGACCCATTGAAAGGAACGATATTCTTTCTCCGATTCAAATTTCGCTTGGTTCGAATACTAAAATCTTAGAAGCAACCACTGTACATACAAGCCGAGATGTCACCGCATTTTCAATAAAAAATGATTCCAAACTTCCTGGTACGATAGACGTTGATTGGCGTATTTTAGAAAACGGCGACGGCGGCGTAATTCAAGTTATCTATGCTGGAAAATCCTCAATCAATCCAAAAATTTCCGGAACAATAATAGGACAAAAATCTATCAGCACTGTTAATTACTCCTACTCGATCCCCTCTCCAGAGGAGCAATTACATAGGTCAAGTAAATTTGACTTAATTACCGGAACAATTTTCATTCTTTTATCCATCTTATACACTGCATTCAAGCTTCTGACTTGGATACAGTCAAGTAGAGATCGCCCTTCCAAACCTCGGAGAAAGAGTCGCTTATTACAAATAGCAATGATACTCTTTCCAATTATCTATATAATTTTTGGTATCTATCTTATCACTCAAGCCTTCACTAAGCCAACACCTTTCGACATGTGAGGTAAACTAAATAGATGAATTATCAAGCTTTTCTTGGTTATTTCTCACCTATAGATGGAAATGTGAACTCAATCGGGAATGGAATCCAACTACTCTTTAAGTTGACTTTTGCACTTACTATTAATTCCCTATGATTGAACTTTTTCTTTCGTACCCCGATTTCAAATTTCTAGAAGTGAATGTTTACACGCAGGCCTGTCCTGAAAGTGTAACTCAGGCTCTCTTCGCTGAGACTCCGCAATCGCTTGGCGAAATCGATGCGGAAAAGATCGTCCTGGATTTTGGGCTACCGCTCGATGTGGACAGTCGTTCTTCGGAGGACGAGTACGGCCCGATGATCGCACTTCTCATCGAGAATGATGGAAGCTGCGCGAGGTTGGATTTGATCTTATCGCGCTCTTCGGAAGATGCCCATGTGCATGTAAAGTTGATGGGCGATCAGACGAAGATTCTTTTCGATGGGGATCTCCAAATCCAAGGAGTCGATGCGGACAAGCCTTATAGGCTGGTTTAAAAAGGCTACTATGAACAAGTGGACTGTGAGTCAGCGATCTATGCCGCCTCAAATTCGCATATGTTTGCTGCTGTTCGCTCTTCTGTTAGCGCGGCCAGTGGGCGCGACGGACAATTACGCCTATAAGGCGGATGAGTATGCTGTCGTCAGCGGTGGACGCTCACCGGATGGGCGCTGGGCTGTTGCAGCGCATGCGGATGGTCCGGATGGCGATGACAACTTCGATCTTTATCTCATTCGGCAGTCTGCGCCTGAGAAACCCATACCGCTTCATATTGGGGACTATCTGGATACGGCACCGCTTTCGCTCGTGGCATCATGGGCGCCGGATTCCAATCACGTCGCCGTCCTGAATCGGGTCGATCGCCATGTCCTTGCCCTGCATCTTTTCGGGGTCGTTGATGAAAAAGTCGCACCCATTGATGTTCCGCTTTTGGTCAAGCTGGTGGGCGAGCGGTATTTTAATTCCGGGGTGAATTACGACGTGCTTGGCCGGTTCTATCGCGTTACCTGGGATCGCGCCGACCGTCTCATGCTGGAGGAGTGGGAGACGCTGGATGCCGCGAAGCCGGTCTTCAAGTCAGGCCTCGAGAGTTATCTGACTTTGGAGCAGATGGGACCGGAACGAACGTTTACGAACTTTTCCGCGCAGGCGACGTTTGAGGTTACGAAGAAAAATGAGCTTACCGTTTTAGATGTAAAGCCGCAGCCGAACTGGCCTCAAACGATCATCTACTCGCCTCACCTGCTCTACGACACGCACAGCGGGCTGCACAGCACGGAGACCACGATTTCGTCGTTGGAAAAGCAAGCCGAGGGGCAATAGCTTCTTGCGCCGCAATTAACTCGCGGTGATTGAAACTGTCGGTCCGAAACAGGACTATCTGGTTAGTCCCGGTCTCCGGCGATAATATGAACACGCTTCCACTTCTGCCCGTTCTCGCCGCCTGCCTTATCGCACTCACTCCCTTCATGATGATGGGGGCGATCGTGTTCCTGATTCTGAATAGGGCAATCGGCGACGAAGCGATCTTTTACCGTCCCATCGTGCTGGCCGGCTGCGTGGTGTTCACGATCCATCTGCTTCTCTCGCTGCTGGCGGCCTATGTCTTGCGGGCAGATTTGCTCCGTATTTCGCCGGGGTATCTGCTCTGGTTCGCAGTCGATGTGATCGTAATGACGGCGGCGATCGTGTCTTCGGCGCGCAAGTTCCGCTCTCTGGCGAAGGTTCATTCGAATGGGGTGGAGCGGGCCGGGTGAGTTTTTGCTGCAGGTTTTTAGGTCAGGGGCAGGGAATAAGGGGTCCATAGATTTCGCTGATGGACACAGAGGGAAGGGATAGTCGGCGGTCGCGGCGCGACACGCCCTACCGGATCTTGTGGATGCGCTGACGCGCGACATTTTCCTCTAACGGTCGTTCCTATGGGCGACGGTCTCTTCGGGTTCGTTACACGCCAGCAGAGTGGCGTGGCTACAGGATTGCTGCGGCGCGGTCTTCGAGATTCGTTGCGGCCAGCGGGATGGCGCGCGACCTGTCCCACAGAATTGACTCGTTGTGGGACAAGCGATATTTTTGGGAAAAACGAGATCCTTTTATGGCCGAAGGAGTGAATGTGAGGTTTGCCGGTGAGTTGCAACGATTCATCCAGTCCCGGGTGGGAGATCGCGGGCTTTATGGCTCGGCGAGCGAATACATCCGCGATCTGGTGCGCCGGGACTACGAGCGGGAGGAACAGCTCAAGTGGCGGCGGCTGAGGGGCGAACTCATGGCCGGATTGCAAGCTGACGAGGGCGCGTTCGTGCCACTGGATATGGAAGGCGTGATTGCCGAGGCCCGCGAGCGACGGAATCCGCATGCCGATTGAGATTTTCGCGCCGGCGCGCGAGCGGCTTCTGGAAATCTGGGATTACACGGAACGGACGTGGGGCGCTGGGCAGGCGGACATTTATCTGCGGGGATTGGCCGCCGCGATGGAGAAGACGCAAAAGACCCGCCACCTCTGGCGGCCCGTCGAGGATGAGGCATTGGCGGGAGTGTATTATTTCCGCTACCGGCATCATCTGGTCTTCTTTCGAGAACTATCTGGACAGACGCTGGGCGTGATCACGATCCTTCACGAAAGCATGGATCTTCCCTCACGACTGCGGGAGGCGTTTGACGAGGAATCTCGGTCGTGAGCCTCGCCATGGTTGTTTCTTCCTGATATCGGCGAGCACAGTCTGTCGGCCATTTCTCCGCACATGAATTCAGAATCCGAACCCGTCGCCTACTTCGTCATCTATATGGGCGTATGGAGTTGCGGCGTGGTGAATTTCTCGATCCTAAAACGCCTCTTGAAGAAGCGAATTCCGAAGGAATTCAAGAGGCTTTTCCCGTCGTTTCCGGAGCGGTCGATGGGCTCCGGCTTGCGTCAGATTGAATATCTTTGGAAGAGAGGGTATTCAGCGATCGACGATCCCTCGTTCGTCAATCGATGCGACGTCCATAGGTGGATTCATTTTCTATGTGTTGCGGGAATAGCCGTGGGATTAATCGCGGGGCTTTTCTTGTTCCGGCATCATCCAACGCCGCCTTGATCGCGCGGGTTTGGTGCGATCGGGAATGGGTCCATAGATTGCGCAGAGGGATGCAGAGGGAAGAAATAGTCGGCGGTCCGGCAGCTGCCGGACACGCCCTACCCGGACCTGGTGGATGCGCTGGCGCGCGACATTTTGCTGTAGCCGTCGTCCCTGTGGGCGACGCATCGCGGTCTTGGATTGGCGCTCTCTTCGGGGTCGTTGCACGCCTGCAGAGTGGCGTGGCTAAGGGTTTGCTTCGGCGCGGTCTTCGAGATTCGTTGCGCGTCACGCAGTAGAACCACAGGAGTTCTCCGAGTCAGCAGGAATACGATCTACCTCTGCCTGCGGAGGTAGACCGACCTGACTTCATGTCCCTTTTTCGGCTAGCGCAGGTTATCTTTTCGACGGTGATGGAGGCGTCCATCTGACCTCACCTGCAGGCTTCAGCCTTGAGCGAGCTTCACGGCCAGGTTGAGCAGCTTTTCTCCGTCACTTAGACCCTCGATAAATCGCGCGGGGATTCCGTTCAAGCCGACTTGGGCACCGACGAGGCAGCCTGTGAGCATGGCCCGAGCCTGGGTGTGTCCACCTCCGTTTACAGCATGAAGGATGGCGCTTTCGAAGTCCTCTCGAAAGCGGGCGGTGAGGTAGTAGACAGTGGGCAGGAGATTGTAGATCGCGCAGGACATGCCGTAGACAGTCGAGATCTTATAGGCCGGCTCGATTTGAATCGAAGGGTCACCAGCCGCTGCCGACATCCATCTGGGCATAATGAGGGCATCGGGCGACGAGAACTGGCCGGAAAAAGTGCGGTGCGGCGAAGGGTGTGTTTGCAAGTCGGAGTCGCCCTGGAACGGGAACACGCCGCTGTCTGCCATCTCCATGAGGATGGTGCTGATATTCTCGTCGAAGCGTTCTCCCGAGACAAGGAGTCCCAGAACCGCGCAATAGGCGATACTCAAGGCCACCACGGTCTCGTCGTATTGGGTGAGCGTGATATTGGCTTCGGCATGTTCAACGAGTCTGCCGGGAGCGCCTGCGTAGCGAATGGCAATGGCAAGCGCTCGTTCGATAGCCTCAGTCGTGTCGGCATTGCTGGCGCTTTCCGCCCATGGGCGCTTGTGTACGACTCTGTTCCGCCATGCGTCGCGAATGGAGTGGCAGGTGTAACCTCCGGGGCCAAATGCGGGTGTGCCATTGAGTTTGGGGAACAGATCTTCGTCCAGGTGGCGGCAAAAGTCCGCCTGGCTGTAACCTTGGTTGGCCAGTAATGACTCGACGGTCATTCCCAGGATCACCCCCGATTGAGACGAATCGCCGGCCTTCAAGCCATCATGGTATCTGCCGGCTTTGGGCGTGGTGTAGTCGGTGATCCAGTCACCGTAGTCACGGCGCTGTTCCTCCAAGTCATAATACCAATGTGGGCCGGTGCCCATGGCGTCGCCGATAAAGGCGCCCAGCAGTGCGCCCGCGGCGCGGTTTTGTTGCGGAGTGAGAGTTGGGAGATTCATATGAGAAGAGGATGGCTGTGCCTGATGGCAGTTGATCAGGCTTTTCCCAAAGCTGACGTAGTCGTCGGAGTCGAGAATCTCAAACCAGGTTTGCAGATCTTCGCGGACTTTCGAGTGTGGAGTGATGTATTCGGCGTGGAATTCGGGCGGCTCGGCATCGTGATCGCGCAGTCCTGGGCCGATGCCGGATGGTCCACAGATTGCGCTGATGGAAACAGATGGGGAGAATAATAGTCGGCGCCTTCATCGAAGACGCCCTACTACCCTATAGGAGCGCGCTGACGCGCGACATTTTGTTGTCGCCGTCGCCTTATGGACGGCGGGCTCTTCGGGTTCGGTGCGCGCCCCACAGGGACGCAGCTACAGGATTTGCGGCCGCGCGGTTCTTTGAGATTCGTTGCGCGTTAGCGCGCGGTGCCGCGCGGCGGCTGCGAGTGTTTATTCCCCTCGCCGTTGCGGCATCCGCGGCCGTTGCGTGAGGCTCATTCCGGGGCTTTATTTTTCCTGAGTTCGTGAGTTGGTCGCCCTCGCCCCTCGACCTCCGCCGAGCCGGAGTCAGATTCCACTCACTCCGTCATTCCTCACCTCACGCATCGGCGGCGACTTCGCCGAGTTCGCCTTCGGTGCGGGCGCGGCGGCCGTAGACGAGCTCGAAGAGCGGTGTGGCCATGAGGGTGGTGACGATGGCCATGACGACCATTATTGAGAAGAACGCGGGCTCGATGACGCCGCGCTGGAGGCCGATGTTGAGGATGATGAGCTCCATGAGGCCGCGGGAGTTCATGAGGGTTCCGATCGCGAGCGCGGTGCGGTTGTCCTCGCCGCTCAGCCTCGCGGCGCCCCAGCAGGCGACTCCTTTGCCGAGGATGGATGCGGCGAGCAGGACGGCGGCAATGAAGAAGAGCGAGGGATTCGTGACCAGGTCGAGCCGGGTGTTGAGCCCCGAGAAGGTGAAGAACATGGGCAGAAGGAAGACGACGGCGAAGGGCTCGAGCTGGCGGCGCAGCTCGCGGGCGAAGAAGCCGCGCGGCATGGCGGTGCCGAGGAGGAAGCCACCAAAGACGGCGTGAATGCCGATGGCATCCATGCCCCATGCGGCCAGCGCAAAGAGGGCGAGGACGATCGCGAGGAGCGTGGGGCTGATGCCACCCTCGCGCTCGGCGATGCGCCCGAGTGGCGCCAGCAGGCGGCGACCGACGAGCACGATGAGGATGGCGTAGCCGAGGCCGCCGGCGATGGCCTTGATCGCGATGGTGGAGTCACCGCTGAAGGTGGCGAGCACGATGGCGAGCACGCACCATGCGGCGGCGTCGTCGATGGCCCCAGCCGAGAGAGCGAGCGAACCGAGGGCAGTGCCGGAGAGTCCGCGCTCGTAGATGATGCGCGCGAGCATTGGGAATGCGGTGATGGCGATGGCCGCACCGACAAAGAGGAAGACCTGGAGGAAGTTCGCATGCGGCGAGAAGAGGCCCGGCGTCTTGAGCAGCCAGCCCGCCATCCCGAGCGCGAGCAGGAATGGGACGAGCATTCCTGCGAGCGAGACGGCGACAGCCCCGCGCACGCGGCTGCGGAAGTGCTCGGCCTGGAACTCGACTCCCACGAGGAACATATAGAGTCCCACCCCGAGCTGCGCGCCGACGTAGAGGATCTCGAGCGATTGCTTGGGAAACAGGGCGTGCTGGACGGCCGGGAAAACAAGCCCGAGGAGCGAGGGCCCGAGGAGCACGCCGGCGATCATTTCCCCGACGACCTGCGGCTGCCCAATGAGGCGCCCGAGCTGGCCGACGACGCGGCAGACCAGAAGGATAATCGCCATCTGGAGGAAGAACATTACGGAGAGCTGGGCTGGTGCCATGGTGGGTTGCTTACATGAAAACCGCGAAATGGCAGGCTAGATTCGCGCGGGGCGCAGGTCGAGGCGATGCGGGATGAGAATGGGAATCCACGGCGGTCGCGGCGCGACACGTCCTACCGACCGAAGGTGGATGGGGTACCCTGGGTGGCAGCGGCGTCCTCTTCGAGGTTCGTTGCGCGTCCCGCAGGGACGCGGCTACAGCGGACTTTTCCTCCCCTGCGACCTTCGCGGCCTCCGCGTGAGGCTCCATGAATCCGAAACAAAGCGGCATGGGCTCTAGTTTCGATTGACACTGCGATCCGATGGGGTTACGAATCTGGGCAGTGTTGAATCACATTTCCATTCTCGTAGCGGTATCCGCCGTCGTCGCTAAGCGCGACGCCGTGGGTTCGCTTCGTATGGAATAGGTCCAGCACCACCAACGAACAAAGCAAACCCACGGTTTCGGAAACGACCGTGGGATTTTTATTTTCCGCGGGACGCGCCCGGAGTCGGGGTTCCAATCGAACCAACGAACCAATGCAAACGCTCACCGAAGAACCGCCGCGCACCCAGCGGCGCGAGAACTACACACCCGGCTATACGCAGAATGCGATCGCCTTCATGTCGGGACGCACGCTCGACACGCATGCCGAGTTTGTCCTGCCGCTGCTCGACCGCGGCCTGGAGGTGCTCGATGCCGGATGCGGTCCGGGCACGATCACGCAGGGCATCGCGCAGCATGTGCTGCCTGGCCGCGTGACCGGCCTCGATCTCGATCCGGCCCAGGTGGCCCGCGCCTCGCGCCTGGCCGAGGGGCTGGAGCAGACGAATGTGCGCTTCACCACGGGCAATGTGTACGAGCTGCCGTTTGCCGATGCGTCGTTCGATCTCGTGTTTTCGCATGCTCTCTTCGAGCACCTGTCGAATCCCCGCAGTGCGCTGGCCGAGCTGCGACGCGTGCTGCGTCCGGGCGGATTGATCGCCTTGTGCAGCCCGGATTGGGACGCCTTCGAGATGCAGGCTCCGACGCCGGAGGCGGAGGAGGCCATCCGCACCTATCGCCGTCTCCAGGAACGGAATGGCGGCAATACGCGGGCGGGCAATCACCTCGAGACGTGGTTGAATGAGACGGAATTCGGCATCCTCCAGCGCGGCGAGAGCTTCGACACGTACGAAACGCCATCGCGGATCGCGACGTATCTGGCCCTCCAGCTCGACGCGGCGGGTCACCCCGGCGCGGCGCGCGCACTCGTGGATTGGAGTACCGAGCCCGGCGCAAGCCTCACCGGCTGCTGGCGCTATGTGGTCGGGATCAAGTGGAATCGGTAGGCGCGCGGGAGCGCGCCTGGGTTCCGGGTTCCGGGTTCCGGGTTCCGGGTTCCGGGTTCCGGGTTCTGGGTTCTGGAGTTTAGGGTCCTGAGTTCCGCTGAGTTCTTGGTTTTGGGGATGTCTGCCTGCGCCGGATGGTGGCAGGCGGCATCGCCTTGGGGCTCGTCTGTGTGTGACGCTTATATTGAATGATCACCGCTGATAGGTGGAATCCACGGCGGTCGACGGCGCGACTCGCCCTACCACCCGGGACGATCGCTGGCGCTCGGGGTGAGGTCCGCATGTTGCGCGACATTCGTTCCCAATGGTAGGGACGCCGCGCCGCGGGGTCCCACTTCTTCCAATCCTGGATCGTGCTCTGGGAAACCCCTCGCCCGTGATCCCTCGCAATGCGCAGCTTCAACTCTGCGGCAATTCCGCAACTAACACTTGCCAGCCCCCGGCGTGGTCGGTGAATGTCTCCGGCTCACCATGAAATCGATCGGCATCGGACTGGCGGGCTTCGGCACCGTCGGCGGAGGAGTTTACAAGAATCTCGAATCGAACCGGGCACTGCTCGCACAGCGGCTCGGTGCGACGTTCGAGATTCGCCGTATTGCCGTGCGCGATCTGGCCAAGTCCCGGCCGGTCGAGGCCCCGGTCGATCTTTTCACGACGGACCTCGATGCGCTCATCTCGGATCCGTCGATCCAGGTCATCATCGAGCTCATGGGCGGCGTGGAGATTCCCCTCGCCTTCGTGCGCAAGGCGATCGAGGCGGGCAAGATCGTGGTGACCGGCAACAAGGCGCTGCTGGCCGAGCACGGAGCAGAGCTTTTCGCCCTCGCGCGGGAGAAGCGCGTCCCGATCTTCTACGAGGCGGCGGTGGCGGGAGGCATCCCGATCATCAAGACCGTGCGCGAGGCTTTCATTGGAAATCGCTTCCAGAGCATCCATGCCATCCTCAATGGCACGAGCAACTATATCCTCACCCGCATGAGCGAGGCCGGGCTCGACTTCGCACCAGCGCTGGCCGAGGCGAAAGCGCTCGGCTACGCGGAGGCCGATCCCACCCTCGATATCAATGGCTGGGATGCGGCGCACAAGGCGATCATCCTCGCCTCGCTGGCCTATGGATTCTGGGTCGAATCCAGCCAGATCCATGTTTCCGGCATCGACAAGCTTACGGGCGACGATATCCGCTTCACCAGGCAGCTCGGCTACACGATCAAGCTGCTCGCCACGATCAAGGCCGATGCCGCCGATGAGATCGAGGTGCGCGTGTGCCCGACCCTCATTCCGAAGTCCCATGTGCTCGCATCCGTAAACGGAGTCTTCAATGCCGTGTGGCTGCGGGGCGACGTCGTTGGCGAAGCGCTCTTCTATGGGCGCGGAGCAGGGCAGGACCCGACCTCCAGCTCCGTGATCGCCGATCTGGCCGAGACCGTGACCGCGCTCGAATCGCCGAGCCGCTGCTATGGATTTACGTCGCACGACCTTTACGGGAAGCTCAAGCCGATCGAGGACGCGACTTCGCAATTTTACCTCCGACTGCTGGTCGATGATACACCGGGCGTGCTCGCACAGATCGCCGGCATTCTCGGCACTGCGGGGATCGGCATTTCCTCCGTGATCCAGCCCGAGGGACACGATACCGGCCAGCTCCCGCTGGTGCTCATGATCCACGATGCTACTTTTGGCCAGATGCGCGAGGCCGCCTCGCAGATTGCGGCGCTCCCGTGCGTGAAAGCCGAACCCACCCTCCTGCCGGTGGAAACCTTTGCCTAATTTTCCTCGATGAAGTCTCCGCTCCACGACCACGGCGTCATCAGCCGCTATCGCCAGTACCTTCCGGTCACTGACGCCACTCCCGTCATTTCCCTCAACGAGGGCTCGACGCCGCTCATCCATTCGCCGCGACTGAGCGAGCGCGCCGGGCGGAATGTCTTCATCAAATACGAGGGCCTCAATCCTACGGGTTCGTTCAAGGACCGCGGAATGACGGTCGCCATGTCGAAGGCGGCGGAAGCCGGCGCAACCACGGTCGTCTGCGCCTCGACGGGCAACACCTCGGCCGCAGCCGCGGCCTATGCCTCGCGCGGCGGCATGAAGTGCGCCGTGATCCTACCGGCAGGCAAGATCGCCATGGGCAAGCTCACGCAGGCCTTCGTCTATGGGGCGACGGTCGTCGCCATCCGCGGGAACTTCGACGACGCGCTCCGCCTCGTGCGCGAGCTGGGCGCCGATGGATCGGTCGCCATCGTGAACTCGATCAATCCCCACCGCATCGAGGGCCAGAAGACGGCCTCCTTCGAGATCATCGATGAGCTGGGCGATGCTCCGGCCGTCCACATCCTGCCCGTCGGCAATGCCGGCAACATCACTGCGTACTGGCAGGGATACCGGGAATTTCTCACCGCCGGGAAATCCACCGTACTCCCCCGCATGATCGGCTACCAGGCTGCAGGGTCCGCGCCGATTTATTACGACCGCGTGATCGAGCATCCCGAGACCGCAGCCAGCGCGATCCGCATTGGAAATCCCGCAAGCTGGACCGGGGCCAAGGCGGCCATCTCGGAATCCTCCGGCAGCATTGGCATCGCGACCGACGAGGAGATCCTCGACGCGCAGGCATGGCTTGCGAAGAACGAAGGCATCTTTGTCGAGCCGGCCAGCGCCGCCTCAGTCGCAGGCCTCTTCAAGTGCCTCGCGGCGGATTCCAGCCCGCTCGATGGCGTGCCGGAAGGTGCGAACATCGTCTGCACCGTCACCGGCCATGGCTTGAAGGACTCCGATACGGCAATGCGCGGTCGCGGATATGCCCCGATCGAAGCGGAGGCGACGATCGACTCCGTGCGCAAGGCGCTGGGGTAGCCGCCGCCAAGGGCGGCGGAGTTTTAAGACTTAAGAATTAAGTTTTAAGTGGAGAGGTCCCGCAGTCGCGGGACCAATAGGACGGATGCGACGGGATCGGCTTCATACGAGGCTCGATGCAATGCGCTGTCGGCCCAGCGACAGGTCTATGATGGCTCGTTTTTCAATATGCCGCGCCTCGGGCGGGTGATCATTTTGGAGAGCGTGTTAGGAACAACCGCCCCACCTGAAATCGATCCCCTGCCCTACCCCGCTTCTCTGTTTCGGTGACTTTAGTCAAATTGCTGCGGCTCATTGCGCTTGCGCTTTCGGCGTGAGAGACGACATCTATCGAGCAACGAAATCATGACGCCCATCGAGCATACCGACCCGCTGAACGCCCGCATCCTCGCCGTCTCCGAAGACAAGATCAAAGGCTTCGTGCGCGAGCCCTTCCAGGAAATCGCCCGCCTCTCAGGGGTCGATCTGCCGGTGGTGATCGACCGGATTCGCGCCATGCTCGAGGCAGGGACGATCCGCCGCGTGCGGCAGACGCTCATCGCCACGAACCTCGCCGATGGCGCGCTGGTGGCGTGGAAGGTACCCGCGGACCGGCTCGATGCGACGTTTGATTTCATGTTCAAGGAGGACCCGTTCTCCGGCCACGTGGTGGTGCGCTCGACGGATGCGAAAATCCCAGGCGAGGCCTACAAGCTCTGGACGACGGTGAAGGTGCCGTCCGGCGAATCGCTCGCCGAGCATTGCGATGCCCTGCTTCGCCTCACCGGCGCCGAGGGCTATCGACTGATGCCGGCGAATGGAATCTTCGCCCTCGGTGTGGGCCATGTGCGCCGCAAGGTGATCGAGCCGGGCGACAAGTCCGACGCTCCCGCCTCGATGCTGAAGGTGGCAACGGTCGAGCTCACGGATGAGGAATGGGACGTCCTCATCGAGCTCAAGCGCGAGCTCACGATCGACGAGGTCGGCGAGCCCCTCTGGCCGAAGCGCGCCGAAGCGGCCGGAGTCTCGCTGGAACGTTTTTACGAGATCGCGGAATCGCTCGATGCCCGCAAGGTGATCGGCCGATTCTCGACCTTCCTCGAGCACGTGAAGCCTTCCCAGGCCGGCGTGCGGGTGACGCGATTCAATGGCTTGTTCCACTGGGCGGTGCCTGCGGGCCGCGAGATCGAGGCTGGTGCCGAGGTGGGACGCCACGAAATTCTTACGCACTGCTACTGGCGCGAAGGAGGCCCCGAGTTCAACAATGTGAACATCATGGCCGTCGCCCATGGCACGGATCGGGCGCGCCTCCTCGAGCACAAGGCCGCTATCGATCGTCACCTCGAGGCCTGCGGCATCCCCGTGAGCTATACGAACGTCTTCTGGGGTGGCCGAAGCGAGATCAAGCCCTCCGAGATCTCCCCGCACGTCTATCGCGAGTGGCATGCGGAGCGTATGGCTGCGGTGTAGCGCATCGCTGTTTCTACAGCCGAGAGTAAAATATAAGTGGGACCCCGACGGCGCGGCGTCCCTACCAGCGAAACGATCGCTCGCGCTAGCATGATGACCGTATATCGAGCGCCAGCGTTCGTTCTCCTGCGGTAGGGCGGGTCGCGCCGCAGACCGCCCACGCCATAGGCGGGCACGGCGTGGATTGAAGCATCGCTGGTTGTGCTGCCGAGTGTAAATAAATGGGACCCCGCGGCGCGGCGTCCCTACCAGCGGAACGACCGCTTGCGCTAGCATGATGACCGTATATCAGGCGTCGGCTTTCGTTCTCCGACGGCAGGTCGGGTCGCGCCGCAGACCGCCCACGCCATAGGCGGGCACGGCGTGGATTGAAGCATCGCTGGTTGTGCTGCCGAGTGTAAATAAATGGGACCCTGCGGCGCGGCGTCCCTACCAGCAAGACGATCGCTCGCGCTAGTATGGTGGCCGTATATCAGGCGTCGGCTTTCGTTCTCCGGCGGCAGGTCGGGTCGCGTCGCCGACCGTTCACGCCATAGGCGGGCACGGCGTGGGTTGAAGCATCGCTGGTTGTGCTGCGGGGTGTAAATAAATGGGACCCCGACGGCGCGGCGTCCCTACCAGCAGGACGATCGCTCGCGCTAGTATGATGGCCGCAGTTCGAGCGGCAGCTTTCGTTCTCCGGCGGCAGGGCGGGCCGCGGCGTCGACCGCCGTGGATTGGCAATGTTGTGCGCTTGTCTTGGGGTTTGGCCGGATTTGTCTATTCGACAGTATCTGGGTGCGGCTAAACGTTCTCGCAATGCCCGGACGGAGATCGCTTCCTCATACGCCGCCACTGAGCATCGACTCCACGCAGGAGATTTGGTTTATCACGATTTGTCGCTCCCGCCGCGACGAGAGCCAGCTCACATCACCGAGCATAGGTGACGCCTTGCTGGAATCCGTGCGGTATCGATGGATGCAGGGACACTGGTATCCGCATCTTTTTCTGCTGATGCCCGATCATTGCCATGCACTGATTTCATTCCCCATCGATCGACCGATCCGCAGGACCATATCCGATTGGAAGCACTGGACGTCCGTGAATCATGGTATCGGTTGGCAGCGCGACTTTTTTGACCATCGCTTACGCGGCGATGAAGCCTTTACCGAGAAAGCGTCGTATATTGCCAACAATCCGGTACGAGCTGGGCTGATAAGTAGTCCCGAAGAGTGGCCCTATGTCTGGCGAGCACCTGGGTTCGTTACTGGCACTCAAATGGAATAATGGGACCCCGACGGCGCGGCGTCCCTACCAAGCGGAACGATCGCTTGCGCTAGCATTGTGGCCGTATATTGAGCTCCAGCGTTCGTTTTCCTGCGGTAGGGCGTGTCGCGCCGCGACCGCCGTGGATTTGCATCGCTGTTTGTGTTGGCGAGATAGCCGTCGGCTATCCAGCAGTTGAACCTCACCCGCCCCGCTCGCCTGTCGAGCCACTCAGACTCTCGAACCGCTTCGCCAGCTCTGCGCGGCTGATTTTTCCGCGGGCATTCACCGGGAGGGCGTCGAGTTGGATAATTGAGCGGGGCACCTGCCAGGTCGCTAGGCGGGCCGCGCAGTATGCACGTAATTCCCCCTCGCCTATCTCGCCTCTGGCCACTACGCAGGCGCATATGGCCTGCGAGCGCGCATCGCATTGCACACCGAAGACGACTGCCTCGCGCACCGCAGGATGCTCGAGCAGCAGACTCTCGACCTCCGCGGGATTCACCTTTTTGCCGCCGACGTTGATGATGTCGCTCCGCCGGCCCACGATGCGCCAGCCATCCGGCGTTTCTTCAATGAGATCGACGGGCCGGAAAATGCCGCTCGACAACGCCTCCTCCCCCATCGCAGCCGGGAAATAGCCCAGACCGACTGCCTGGCTATGCACTGCGATCCCGCCATCCTCGAGCGTCTCGATGCGCACGCCATGCATGGGGCGGCCCACAAAGCCGAGCGCAAGTTCCTCGTCCTCGCTGCCGTCGTAGGCAATCCCGCCGCACTCCGAGGCCCCGTAGAAGACATGCACCTTCCGACCGAACCGCTCCCGGAAAGCACGCGCCGTATCCGGCCGCAGGGGAGCTCCGGCGGATATGCATAGGCGGAGCGAAGGCATCGCGCCCTCGACCGCGCCGAGGGCCTGGAAGACGGCGGGGACCGCCGGGAGCACGGTCGCGCCCGAGGCCGCCATTCCCGAGAGCACGGCACGCGGGAGCGCATCCTCCGCGGCGACCAAAGGCACACCTCGACAGAGCAGCGGCGTGATGAGGTTGCTGAACCCGTATGAGTGCGAAAACGCGACCACGCCGTAGTTCCAATCCGCCTCGCCGATGCCCATCGTCTCACAGATTTGGTCGCAGTCGGCGGCGATCTGTGCGGAGGTAAAAAGAATCGCGCGGGGAATTCCCGTCGTGCCGGAGGTGAGCTTGATCAGCTCCGGGGTCGCATCGCCCATTTCCGCGTGCGGATGCGCGAGCGGCGTCATTTGTGCCCGTCCGTCCTGTCCCCACCCCAGGCGGGCCAGGGCACCGCAGCCTTGCTCGGCGGCATCCCGCGCGATTTCTCCCAGTGTGTGATCGAGAAGCAATGGGCAACCGCCTGCCCGCCAGATCGCAAGCAGGAGCGCGGGCCACTCCGGGCAATTCGGCGCCTGGAGTGCGACTACATCCCCTCGCCCAATGATCGGCGCCAGCTCTGCGGAAATTCGCCGGGCGGTCTCGTCGAGCTGTGCAAACGTGAACGCCACTTCGCCCGAGGAGCGCTTCACGGCGGGATGCTGCGCCTTCCTGGCGAGAATGGCATCCCATTGCACAAGGATTTCGTTTTTCAACTTGCTTTCAGTGCCGACAGAGGCATTATTTGCGGTTCCACTTTTTGACATGAAGGCTGACATCCATCCCAACTACACCGAGACGGTGATCGTCTGCGCATGCGGCGCCACGTATCGCACCCGCTCGACGCGTGACAATCTCAAAATCGGTATTTGCGCGGCCTGCCATCCGTTTTTCACTGGGGAGCAGAAGTTCGTCGATACCGCTGGCCGCGTCGAGAAATTCGCGCGCCGCTACGGCAGCGTGAAGGCTACCCGCGCCGCCCGCAAATCCGCTTAAATCAATTTCCCCACCTAGGAAACGGTGATGTCCTGGCTATAAGCCGGCGTCACCGTTTCCGTGTTTATGGACTTCTCCGCCCTCATCGCTCGCAAGCAGGAACGCTTCTCCGAACTGGAGACCGCTATTACTTCGCCGGATCTTTTCAACGATCCGAAGAAGGCGAACATCACGCCCGCCCAGCAACCACCCGACGGCCAACCGATCGGCATGGATTGGTGGGGCCGCGCCGACGATGATTGCAACTGGCAGCGAAACTGATTTCGCTACAAATCCGTATTACAATCCGTTTTCTCCGTGGTTACTATGCCGGGTCCTGAAGAATACGTCGGTGAGGTGCTGGACGAGAAGTACCGCCTCGAACACCTGCTCGGAAAGGGCGGGATGGGCGCCGTCTACCTCGCCACTCACCTCGGCACCGAACGCTACGTCGCGCTAAAACTCATCTCGCCGCAGTTCATGCGCAACAACGAATTCGTCGAGCGCTTCAAACGCGAAGCGCGCGCCGCCGGGCGCCTGCGCCATCCGAACGTAGTTGACGTAACTGACTTCGGTTTTGCGCGTGTGAAGGCTGGGCAGGTTGCATACCTCGTGATGGAGTATCTCGACGGTTGCACGCTCGGCGATGTTCTCGCGGAAGAGAAGCGTCTGCCGCTCGAGTGGGTCGCCGACATTCTCGATCAGGTTTGTTCCGCCGTTCACGAAGCTCACCAGCAGGGCATCATCCATCGCGACTTGAAGCCTGACAACATCTGGCTCGAGCCGAATCGACTTGGTAGTTATCGCGTCAAAGTTCTCGATTTCGGTATCGCGAAGCTCGGTGAAGCAGGCGCGCCGCCGGCTGATGACGATCCGGCGCTCACGATCATCGACGACGTCGCTGCGGCTGCGGCGGCGCTGGAGAACGATACCCTAAT
>Ga0207702_10000637_pt1 | contig 38379 bp, 37 predicted proteins | sample KBSCornC62_FD_184302 | JGI IMG/M metagenome (GOLD analysis project Ga0207702, IMG submission 184302) | Corn rhizosphere microbial communities from Kellogg Biological Station, Michigan, USA - KBS Corn C6-2 (SPAdes) (version 2) | ecosystem: Host-associated > Plants > Roots > Rhizosphere > Soil ... | reverse complement strand
CTCGTCGCCCTCTTCGTTGATCCCGGTGAGGCTCCAGCGGATGCTTGGCTGTCCCTCGAACTGGCTCATCCGCGTCGCGCCATCCAGGCGAAGCCAGCGGCCATCGCGACGTTGGCGACTCCCGCCAGCTGCAGGCCCAGCTTCGCCCCTGGTCGGCGGACCGCAGGGGAGGCGGACCAGAGCGCGTCGGTGGCGATCTCGGTCCCGCGCAGCCAGGCCAGGGACTGCCAGTCGGCGGGCTTGCCGCGGCGGTCGGCAATTAGGTGCGCCGCGGCAAAGGTCAGCCAGATCGGCCCGCAGCGGCGGAACAGGTGCTTGGCGTCGGGTGAGGGCTCGTCGTGACCGAGCACCTTCAAAGTGGCCGCAGGGGCGGCGATCGCCGCCGTGCCTAGCGCCAGGTCGAAGGCGATCATGTTGCGGTTGGTGAGGCGCAGGGCCTCTTCCAAGGTCATTGCTCGACAAATCCAACCAGAACCTGGAAGGGAAAGGTTGAGGTTCGGCGAAATGGACCGCCGTGACCAAAACCGCGACGAAGTCCCCACAGCTCAAAAGCCTTTCTGACTACATCCAGGAGCGTTTCGAAGAGTTCTCTCGCTCCCAGAAAGATGTAGCTCGCTACATCGTCGACCACCTCGACGAGGCCGCTTTCCTTACTGCCGAGGAGCTGGCCCGGAGAGCGAGCACCTCGTCCTCGACGGTGGTGCGCTTCTCCCAGGCCCTCGGCTTCGAGGGCTACCCCGAGCTCCAGCAGGCAGCGATCGAGGAGTACCGCACGACGATCGCCACCGCTGGTGCCAACGGCGGGGCCCTCTTCTCCTTCGACCACTCCGAGCTGGAGGGATCGCTCAGCGCCGACTACTCGAACCTCGAGGAAACCGCGCGCAAGCTCAGTACCGAGCAGGTGCAGTCCGCGGTCGCGGCTTTGGCCGAAGCGCAGCGGATCGTCATCGTCGGCGTCGACCAGATGGCCTTTTTCGCCAGCTACCTGCGCCACACCCTCAGCCTGCTCGACATTCGCGCCGAGATCGTCGCCTCGACTGGCGGCGAGTCCCTGCAGCGGCTCGGGCGGATCGACGAGAACACCCTTGTCATCACCCTTTCCGCCAGCCGCGCCCACCCGCTGCTGCTGCGGGCGATGAAGCTGGCGCTCCACCGCGGCGCCCGCACGCTGGCGATCTCCGACGCGACGATGTCGGAGGTGGGGGAGCACGCCGAGCTGACCCTTTACTTCTCCTCCAACAGCCCCAGCTTCACCCGTTCGCACACGGCGCTGATGGCCCTGGTCCAGGGATTGGCCCACGGTCTCTACGCCCGTGACGAAGCCGCGCACAAAGACCGCATCCGCGCGTACAAACTGAAGTAGTCATTTTCGCCGCCGAGGCGAAGCTGCTCCTGCTGCCCGGTATGTAATCTGGCCGGGATGACTGAGCGCGCGACGTTTCGACTGAAGACCGGCCTCGCCGAGATGTTGAAAGGCGGGGTGATCATGGACGTGGTCACGCCCGAGGAGGCAAAGCTCGCCGAGGAGGCGGGCGCGGTGGCGGTGATGGCGCTCGAACGCGTCCCCTCCGACATCCGCGCCCACGGTGGCGTGGCCCGCATGTCCGATCCCTCGATGATCAAAGGGATCCAGGCGGCGGTCTCGATCCCGGTGATGGCGAAGGCGCGGATCGGTCACTTCGCCGAGGCCCAGGTCCTGCAGGCGCTGGAAGTCGACTACATCGACGAGTCCGAGGTGCTGACCCCGGCTGACGAGACGAACCACATCGACAAGCTCGCTTTCGAGGTGCCCTTCGTCTGCGGCGCCACCAACCTCGGCGAGGCGCTGCGGCGGCTCGGCGAGGGCGCGGCAATGATTCGCTCTAAGGGCGAGGCCGGGACCGGCAACGTCGTCGAGGCGGTCCGCCACATGCGCGAGATCACCTCGGGGATCAAGCGCCTTGCGCAGCTGCGACCGGAGGAGCTGGCGGCGGCAGCGAAAGAACACCAGGCACCGCTGGAAGTCGTCCAGGAGGTTGCCGCGGCGGGACGGCTGCCGGTGCCGCTGTTCTGCGCTGGTGGCATCGCCACCCCGGCCGACGCGGCGCTGATGATGCAGCTCGGCGCCGAGGGAAACTTCGTCGGCTCCGGGATCTTCAAAAGCTCTGATCCGGAGCGACGGGCGCGGGCGATTGTCGAGGCGACGACTCACTACCAGGACGCTGAGCGGGTAGCAGCCGCCTCGACCGGTCTCGGGGAGGCGATGCCGGGGCTGGAGATCGCCGGGCTCGAAGCCGAGGACGCCCTGCTGCAGCACCGCGGAGCGTAGGTGGCTGACCCAGGGCCGCAGGCTCTTCGGGTCGGAGTTCTCGCGCTCCAAGGGGACTTCGCCGCCCACGCCGAGACCCTGCGCCGGCTCGGCGCCGAGCCGCGCGAGGTGCGCACGCCGGAGGATATGGAGGGGCTTGACGCTCTGGTCATTCCCGGCGGCGAGAGCACGACGATCGGGAAGATGATCGAGTCCGCCGGGCTGGAGCCGGCACTGCGGACCCACTTTGACGGTGGCAAGCCGATCCTCGGCACCTGCGCCGGGTTGATCGTCTGCGACGCCGAGCACCTCGGCTTCCTCGACGCGACCGCCAGGCGCAACGCTTTCGGCCGCCAGCTGCAGAGCTTCGAGGCGGAGCTCGAGGTCGAGGGCGCCGGCGATGAGCCGCTGCGGGCGGTCTTCATCCGCGCCCCCTGGGTCGAGGAGCGCGGCCCGGGCGTCGAGGTGCTGGCCTCATACGAAGGACATCCGGTGGCGATAAGGGATGGCAACGTGCTTGCCTGCGCCTTCCATCCTGAGCTGACCGACGACCCGCGGTTTCACGCGATCTTCATGGCAATGGCGACCGCCGCCCGCGAGCGGGCGGGGGAGGAGGCGAAAGCATGAGCGGCGGCGATCCGAGGGTTCAGAACCTGGCGAAGATCCTGGTCGGTTACTCGACCGAAGTCAAAGAGGGCGACGTCGTCTCGATCGACGGCGAGAGTGCCGCGGCGCCGTTGCTCCTCGCGGTCTACGAGGAGGTGCTGAAGGCGGGCGGCAATCCGATGCTGAACGTCGCCCTCGAGGGGCAGGTCGCCGCTTACTTCAAGCACGCCTCCGACAAACAGCTGGAATGGATCTCGCCCTATGCGGAGTGGATGGTCGACAACGCCGACGTGCGGATCGCGGTCGGCGCTAGCACCAACACGCGCGAGCTCTCCGGGGTGCCGCCTGAGCGGCAGACGCTGCGGCAGTCGGTCACCGGCGACCTGATGACGCGGGCGATGAAGCGCAGCGCCGAAGGCGACTTCCGTTGGGTCTACACGCTCTATCCCACCAGCGCCTACGCCTCCGAGGCGGAGATGAGCCTGGCCGACTACGAAGACTTCTATTACGGCGCCTGCCTGGCGACCGACGGCGAGCCGCTAACCGCCTGGCAGCGTGCTTCTGACGAGACGCGGCGGCTGGCCGACTGGATCCAGGGCCACGAGGAGGTCCGAGTCACCGCCCCGGGCACCGACATCAAACTCGGGATCGCCGGCCGCGAGTTCATCCCCTGCGTCGGCGACAACAACATGCCCGACGGCGAGTTCTTCACCGGCCCGGTCGAGGACTCGGTCGAGGGCGAAGTCAGCTTCCACCTGCCGGCGGTGATCGGCGGCCGTGAGGTCGCCGGCGTCAAGCTGCGCTTCGAGGCCGGCCGCGTCGTCGATGCCTCGGCCGAGCGCGGCGAGGAGTACCTGCTGAAACTGCTCGACACCGACGAGGGCGCTCGCAGCCTCGGCGAGCTCGGGATCGGCACCAACTACGGAATCGACAAAGGCACCCGCGAGGTCCTGCTCGACGAGAAGATCGGCGGCACCGTCCACATGGCGGTCGGCGCCAGCTATCCGGAGTCCGGTGGCGAGAACGAGTCCTCGGTTCACACCGACCTCGTCTGCGACCTCCGCCTCGGCGGCAAGCTGGAAGTCGACGGTGTGGTGATGCAGGAAGACGGCCGCTTCGTCGTTTGAGCTCACATCTGGGTGGCGATAGCGACAATCGTCCCCAGGAAGCCGACGAGCATCGTTCCGATCAGGCCCCAGGTGAGCTGCATGAGGTTGCGGTTCAACGCTGCAATCTCCACCTGGACGCTCTGTAGCCCGCCAGTCATTTCGGCTCGGACGGCCTGAAACTCGCTTTTCATTTCCCCGCGCACCGCACGAAATTCCTGCCGCACTTCTGCGAACCCGGCCTCCATTCGACGATCGAGGTTGTCGAGCTTGGTGTTGAGGTCATCCAGGCGCTCGTCGGTCCAAGCTTCTCGTGCCATCACAGCCATGATGGCACCGTAGCAAGAAAATCGCAATGTTTTAGCCGCGAAACTTAAAAGTTTCGCAACAAGTATTACGGAACTGGAACTACTGGTTCGGGATCGGTGATCCGGCCCAGAGGACGTACCAGAGGGTGAACGCCAGGGCGGCCAGCATCACCGAGGTCATCAGCACCGCCTCGACCACGGTGACCGAGCTGCGCGCAGGGGCCGCGTCGCGCATGCTCTTCAGCCAGGTCGGCCGGATCGGCTCCAGGCGGTTGGTGCCGGTGATGCGGACGTAGAGGTCGTTGAGGCGGCCGATCAGCCAGGCGACGACGAGGATCGAGACGACGATCCCGACGGCGACGATCGCGTACGGGCCGCCGCTGGGGAACTGCGTCTGCGAGAGCTTCGAGCCGATGTAGATCCAGCTCAGCGGGATCGCCGTCCAGAGCGAGAAGGCGGCCAGGAGCATGGCGACGAATACGAAGCCTGCGGCCACGCCCTGTCCCGCTCTTCTGGCTCGCGTCATCGTCGACATCTTCTGGTTCATAGAATGGCAGGCGATGTCCGGGCATTCCAAGTGGCACTCGATCAAACACAAGAAGGGCGCCGCCGACGCCAAACGCGGCAAGCTCTTCAGCAAGCTCGCGCGCGCGATCACCGTCGCTGCCCGTGACGGTGGCGGCGACGTCGACCACAACCCGACCCTGGCGACCGCGGTCCAGAAGGCCAAAGACGCCTCGATGCCGAAGGACAAAATCCAGAAGGCGATCGACGTCGGCACCGGCGCCGGATCCGACGGCGCCACGATCGAAAGGATCGTCTACGAGGGCTACGGCCCGGCCGGGGTCGCCGTCCTGGTCGAGGCGCTGACCGACAACCGCAACCGCGCCGGCGCCGAGATCCGGCACGCCTTCTCCAAACACGGCGGCAACCTCGGCGAGCCTGGATCGGTGGCCTGGATCTTCGAGCGCAAGGGCTCGATCGTCGTCGACGCCGGCCGCTACGGCGAGGACGACCTGATCGGCGCCATCGACGCGGGCGCCGAGGACGTCCAGGCCGACGAGGACAAGCTGCGGGTGATCTGCGACCCCGGCAGCCTCACCGCGGTGAGGGAATCGCTGGAAGGCGAGGGGGTCGAGATCGAGTCGGCCGGCCTGGCCGTTGAACCGAAGAGCAGCGTCGAAGTCAAAGGCCACGACGCCGAACGCGTGCTCAAGCTGCTGGACGCGCTCGACGAGCAGGACGACGTCGACGAAGTCTTCGCCAACTTCGACATCCCGGCCGACGTCCTCGAGCAACTGGCTGCCTGAAGGCATCCGAAGCTCTTTCCAGAATCACTACCCATGCAGGTGGTGATGGGAATAGATCCAGGCGCGGCGAATCTCGGCTTCGGCATCGTCCGGGTCGAGGGCAGCCACATGGTCGCGCTCGACGGCGGCGTCGTCGAGACGACGCCTGACCTGCCGATGGAGCGGCGGCTGGCGCGGATCCACACCGCCCTGCGGGAGCTGATCGCCTGGCACGAGCCGAAGGCGATGGCGCTCGAGGAGGTCTACTTCGGCAAGAACGTGCACTCGGCGATGGCCGTCGGCCAGGCGAGCGGGGTGGCGATGCTGGCTGCGGCCGAGCACGGCGTCGGCTGCTTCTCTTACACGCCGCAGGCGATCAAGATGGCGGTCTGCGGCTCCGGCGCCGCCGGCAAGCGCCAGGTCCAGAAGATGGTCGGGACCTTGCTCGGCCTGCCCGAGCCGCCCTCGCCCGACCATGCCGCCGATGCCCTCGCGGTTGCGATCTGCCACGGCGGCAGCAGCGGCCGCCGCGACGCTGTCGCCGTTGTCGAAGAAGGCGCCGCCCGGCGCGGGGAGCGGGTCGCCGGATGATCGCCGCCGTCCGCGGCGAGGTGATGGTGCGCCGTCCCGACCACGTCGTGATCGAGGCCGGCGGGGTCGGCTACCGCCTCGCGGTCTCCTCGGAGACGCTGAAGGCGGTGCCGGGCGCGGGTAGCGAGGCCTTTCTCCACGCCGAGCTGGTCGCCCGGGAGGACTCTCTCTCCCTCTACGGCTTCTCCGCCGAGGAGGAGCGCGATCTCTTCCGCTTGCTGACGACGGTCAGCGGCGTCGGGCCCAAAGTCGCGATCGCCACCCTCTCCGGCGGCAGCACCCGCGACCTGCTGCGGGCAATCGCCGCCGGCGACGCCAAACGCTTCCAGGCGGTGCCCGGGATCGGCAAGCGGACCGCTGAGCGGATCATCGTCGAGCTGCGCGAGAAGGTGGCCGGGGCACTGGAGGAAGAGGTTGCCGTGGTCGGCGGCGAGGGGGGGAGTGCCCGGACGCTGGCGCGCGACGGCCTCGTCAACCTCGGCTACGCGCCGCTGGAGGCCGAGCAGCTGCTCGACGGAGTCGAGGGCGCCGAGCCCGAGGAGCTGGTCGCCGCGGCGCTGCGCAAGGCCGCGACGACGAGGAACGCGGCGTGAGCGGTCCGCCCGAAATCGGCGGCAGCCGCATCCGCACGCCGGGGATCGACAGCGACCCGGTCCCGGTGGACGCCGAGGTGAAAGTCCACGACGCGCGCGCCGAGGCGCCCGACGAGGAGCTCGACCGCTCGCTGCGGCCGCCGACCCTGGCCGACTTCGTCAACCAGCGGCAGGTGACCGAGCAGCTGGCGATCTTCATCGAGGCGGCGAAGAAGCGCGGTGAGCCGCTCGACCACGTCCTCCTGGCCGGCCCGCCCGGCCTCGGCAAGACCTCGCTGGCCCACATCGTCGCCGCCGAGCTCGGGGTGCCGATGGTGCAGACGGCCGGCCCGGCGCTGGAGCGCAAGGCCGACGTCGCCTCCTTCCTCACCTCCTTGGAGCCGGGCAGCGTCTTCTTCATCGACGAGATCCACCGCCTCGGCCGGGCGGTCGAGGAGACGCTCTACCCGGCAATGGAGGACGGGGAGCTGCCGGTGGTCCTCGGCCAGGGGGCCGGTGCCCGCACGGTGACCCTGCCGCTGCCGGACTTCACCCTGGTCGGCGCGACCACCCGCTCCGGCCTGCTGACGACGCCGCTGCGCGATCGCTTCGGCGTCTCCCACCGGCTCGAGTACTACGAGCCCGAGCACCTGGCCCTGATCGTCCGGCGCTCGGCCGGGATCCTCGGCGTCGAGGTCGACGAGGAGGGGGCGGCCACGATCGCCTCCCGCTCCCGGGGGACCCCGCGCGTCGCCAACCGCCTCCTCAAGCGCGTCCGCGACTTCGCCCAGGTCAAGGGCAGCGGCCAGATCGAAGCCGAGGTCGCCACGGCGGCGCTGGAGATGCTCGAGGTCGACGCCGGCGGCCTCGACCGCAGCGACCGCGCCCTGCTGGAGACGATCGCGACCAAGTTCGGCGGCGGCCCGGTCGGCCTCTCGACCCTGGCGATCGCGATCGGCGAGGAGCAGGACACGGTCGAGGACGTGCTCGAGCCCTATCTCCTGCAGCAGGGCTTGCTGAAGCGCACGCCCCGCGGGCGGGTCCTTACCCGGCGCGCCTACGAGCACCTCGGCCTCTCCGCTCCCGAAGGCGCCGCCAGCCTCTTCTGAATCGGCCGAATCCGGATCGAGACACGATCATCTAGCCTGTCGCCTATGCCGTTTTTCATCTGTCCGAATTGCGGGCACCGGGAGGTGAGCGGGGAGCGGACCGCGGGGTTCAGCACCCGTCCGAAGGGCTGCTCGAAATGCGGTTTCGGCTTTGTCTTCGAATTACTCGACGATTATTATCCGGCGCCCAATGCTGCCTTTTTCGTCTGTGACAAGCAGGAACGCGTGATCGACGCCGGCAAAGGCAGTTTCGAGCTGACCGGTCTGACCGACGAGGACGTGATCGGCCGCCCGGTCCGCGAGGTCCTCGGGCTCGACTGGATCGACGCCGGTGACGGCGGCAAGGAGGCCGACACCGACGGAGACGGCACCACCGACCCGATCGAGACCTCGCTGGAGTGGGGAGTGCGCTCGCTCGGCAAGCGGGTCGCGGTCAACGCCGAGGGCGATCTGCCGGCTCGCGCGGTCGCCGACGTCTTCCCCGCCTACGACGACGACGGCGGCCTGCTGCTCGTCCTGACTCCGGAGGGGTAGTCGGATGGGAACCCGGCGCCGCCACCTCTTCGTCCTCCTGTTCGTGGTCGCCTTGGTCGCCGTCTCGGGACTGGTGATCGCGGCGAAGGAAACGAAGCTCGGCCTCGACCTCCAGGGCGGGCTCGAGCTTGTCTACCAGGGTCAGGCGACCGGGACCTCGACCGAAGTCAGCGGCGAAGACATCCAGGACTCGATCTCGATCATCGAACAGCGGATCAACAAGCTCGGCGTCTCCGAGCCCGAAGTCGCCCGGCTCGGCAACGAAAACATCAGCGTCAGTCTCCCCGGGATCACCGACGCCAACCGCGCCGCCGAACAGGTCGGCAGCACCGCCCAGCTCTACTACTACGACTGGGAACCGAATCTGCTCGGCGCCGAGCGGGCGATCGGCGGTATTCCCGGCCGCGAAATCCCCAAAGGGCCGCTGAAAGCCTCCGAAAAGCGCTGGGAAGAAGCCGGCCGCAACGTCACCAGCAAAGAGAACGCACAGCTGATCGCTGCGGGCGCCTACCCGACCGCCTACGAAGCGGCCCAGCTCGCCGCCGAACAGAAGCCGGTTGAAAACTGTCAGGACTGCTCGGTCGCCAAACCGCGCTACTACCTCTTCCAGAAGGAAGAGCCGCATGAACTGATCGCCGGGCCGGAGCTCGCGAAGAAGGACCTCTACATCAGCCCGACCGGCAAGAAGCGCCCGAAGAACGGGATCGTCGTCGAAGTCCCCGCCGGCACCGTCCTCGTCTCCGAATACCCCAGCGACGAAAGCGGCAAGCTCGACGAAACCGCCGAGCCCGGCTGGTTCGCGCTGAACGACAAACCGGCACTGAGCGGCAAGGACATCACCGAACCCGAACAGACCTACGCCCCGACCACGAACGAACCGGTCGTCTCCTTCAAATTCACCGGCAGCGGCCGCGAAGCCTTCCAGGAAGTGACGCGACAGATCGCCCAGCGGGGCCAGTCGCGGGCGATCGGCCCGGTCGGCGCCGAAGAAGCGGCGGCTCTGTCGGGCCACTTCGCAGTCGTCCTCGACAACGAAGTGAAGACGCGGCCGATCATCAACTTCTCCGAATACCCCGACGGGATCGACGGTCGCGAAGGCGCCCAGATCTCGGGCGGCTTCAGCAGCATCCAGGACGCTCAGGACCTGGCGACGACGCTGCAGATCGGCGCCCTGCCGATCAACCTGAAGCTGATCAGCGAGACCCAGGTCTCGGCGACGCTCGGCAGCCAGGCTCTCCACGAAGGCATCAAGGCCGGGATCATCGGCCTCAGCCTCGTCATCATCTTCCTGCTCCTCTACTACCGCTTCCTCGGTCTGGTCGCCTCGATCGCCCTGGGTGCCTACGGGGTGATCTTCTTCGCCCTGATCAAACTGATCCCGATCACCCTGACGCTGCCGGGGATCGCGGGCCTGGTGCTGACGATCGGCGTCGCCGCCGACTCCAACATCGTCATCTTCGAGCGGATAAAGGAGGAGGTGCGGGCCGGGCGCTCGATGTCGAGCGCGATCACCGCCGGCTACAAACGCGGCATCAGCACGATCGTCGACGCCAACGTCGTCACCCTGCTGACCGCCTTCATCCTCTTCGTGCTGGCGACCGCGGGCGTCAAGGGATTCGCCTTCACCCTCGGCGTCGGCACGATCGTCTCGCTGCTCACCGCGGTCGTCTTCACCCAGGCGCTGCTCGGCAGCATGAGCCGCTCGCGGCTGCTGCGCTCGCCGGCCGCGCTGGGGGCCGGCGGCGAGGGGCGGCGCTGGCACTTCGACTTCATGGGCGCAAGCCGCTGGTTCTTCTCGATCTCCGGCGTGATCCTGCTGATCGGGGGCTTCTCCCTGGCGACGAAGCAGCTCAACTTCGGGATCGACTTCGAGTCCGGGACCCGGATCACCGCGGCGCTGGAAAAGCCGACCGACGAGGAAGGGGTGCGCGAAGCGCTCGAATCCGTCGGCGTCAGCGGCGAGGAGGTGCAGCAGGTCACCGACCCGAACTTCGGCGCCAACGTCTTCCAGATCCAGTCCCACCAGCTCGAACCGGGCGAAGTGCACAAGGCAGAATCCGCGCTTGCCTCCGAATACGGGATCCAGAAGAGCGGCTTCGAAAGCACCAGCGTCGGCCCGACCTTCGGCGAACAGGTGGCCAACAGCGCCCTCAAGGCGCTGATCTTCTCGCTGCTGGTGATCTGCGGCTACGTGGCGCTGCGGTTCGACCCGAAATACGCCGTGCCGGTGCTGATCGCGATCTTCCACGACATCCTGATCACCGGCGGCGTCTATTCCCTGACCGGAAAAGAGGTGAACAGCGGAACGGTCGCCGCCTTCCTCACCATCTTGGGCTACTCGATCTACGACACGATCATCGTCTTCGACCGGATCCGCGAGAACGTGCCGCGGATGCCCCGTGCCGCCTTCTCGCAGATCGTCAACCGCTCGATGAGCGAGGTGCTGACCCGTTCGCTGGCGACCAGCTTCTCGACCCTGCTCGCGGTCGGCTCGCTGCTGGTCTTCGGGGGGGCGACCCTGCAGGACTTCGCCTTCGCGATGCTGGTCGGGATCGCCTCCGGAACCTACTCGTCGATCTTCATCGCCTCGCCGGTGCTGACCGCCTGGAAAGAACGGGAGCCCGGCTTCATCCGCCGGCGCCTGCGGATCGAGGAAGTCGAAGGCGGGCATGTGCCGGCCTACGCCGACGACATCGAGCTGGCGAAGCTCGGCCGCGACGACGAGCGCGAAGCGGCGGCGCCGGCGGTGGCGGAGGAACCCGCTGCCGAGGCGGCGCCCGGAGCGGTGGCGACGGTCGAGCGGACCGAGGGCGGCGGGGGCAACGGCTCAGGTTCCCTGACCAACGGCGATACCGAGGCCGCCGCCGCGGCCTCGGCGGAGCGGCGCCAACGCAATGCCGAGCGGAAAGCGCGGCGGCAGACCCGCCGCAAGCACGGGAGGAGGTAGCCGATGGCACTCGTCGTCTTCTTCATTATGGGCATCGCCCTCTGGCACTTCACCGTCTTCCTCCCCGATCATTTCTGGCAGGGGATCGTCGGCGCCTTTCTCGGCGCCGTGCTCGGCTCGGTCATCTTCGGCCTGATCGTGCAGGAGGCGAGCGGCAAAAGCCTCGGCGACACCGACCTCTCGACCGCGCTCCTGGCGATTCCCGGGGTGTTGATCGGGCTCGGCGTCGTCTACGCGATCGGCGTCCGCAGCGAGCGCGAGCTCGGCTGAGCAGCTCCCCCGGCGTTCGCTGAGTTGATCCGCCCATAGGCGGGTTAACTCAGCAAGCGTTTTCCGCGCAACTTGGGACGTGCTGCCCGCGGTTTCCGCCGCCCCGCTTCCTAGGCTGGAAATGTGCCGGATGCCATCAGCTCATTCGCCGTAGAGCCCTATTCATATGCGGAGGCCCGCCTCCTGAGCGACGAGCTCGGGGTGAGCGATCCGGTCGCCGTGACCCTGGTCCGGCGCGGCTACCGGACGGCCGAGGCTGCCCGCGCCTTTCTCGCCGCTGACGAGTCGCACCCGCCGGCCGCCTTCGCCGACATGGATCTGGTGGTGGAGCGGTTGCGCTCGGCGATCGGCGGCGGCCGGCGGATCACCGTCCACGGCGACTTCGACGTCGACGGGGTCTGCGCGACCGCGGTAATGGTGCGGACGCTGCGCGGGCTCGGCGCCGAGGTCGACTGGTTCATCCCCAACCGGATCGAGGACGGCTATGGGCTCAGCAGCGGCAACGTCAGGCGCCTGGCAGACCGTGGGACGGAGCTGCTGCTGACCGTCGATTGCGGGATCGCCTGTGCCTCGGAGGTGGCCCTGGCCGGCGAGCTGGGAGTGGAGGTCATCGTCACCGACCACCATCAGCCGAAGGAGAAGTTGCCGGACTGCCCGATCCTGCATCCGCAGGTCAGCGGTTATCCGTTCGAGTCGCTCTGCGGGACTGCTGTTGCTTGGAAATTGGCTTGTGCGTTGGGGGGAACGGGGGAGGGGCTCGGCGGGCAACAGCGGGGAGGGCCCGCCGAGTCCCTCCCCCGTTCCTTAGAGGGCGCCGGGGCCGATCTTGACCTTGTGGCGCTGGCGACGGTGGCCGATGTTGTGCCACTGGTGGGGGAGAACCGGGCATTGGTTCGGCGGGGGCTGGCTGAGATCAGGCGGGCTCAGCGGCCTGGTATCCGCGCATTGCTGGAGGCATCGAAATGCGATCCGGAGTGGCTGGACGAGGGGGACCTCGGGTTCCGGCTGGCGCCTCGCATCAATGCGGCCGGGCGGCTATATCGGGCAGATGCTGGGGTCGAGCTCTTTTTGACGGAGGACCAGGAGCGGGCGGCGGCTATTGCCGAGGAGCTGAGTCGGGCCAACTCGGAGCGGCGGGCTACCGAGCGGGAGGTCGATGCCGCTGCCGAGGCGGCGCGGCGGGAGCTGCCGGATGAGCTGCGTGAAGCCCATGGCCTGGTTCTGGCCGGGCGGGACTGGCATCCCGGCGTCGTCGGGATCGTCGCCTCCCGCTTGGTCGAGCGGCACTGCCGCCCGGTCGTCGTCATCTCGCTCGACGAGGCGGGGGAGGGGCGCGGCTCGGGGCGGAGCATTCCCGGCTTCGACCTGCTGGCGGCGCTGGAGGCCTGCGCCGAGCACCTGGAGGGCTTCGGCGGTCATCGGGCCGCGGCCGGGCTGACGATCAAGGCCGAGAACGTTGCGGCTTTCCGTGAGGCCTTTGCCGCGCACGCGAACGAGGTGCTGGCGCCCGCGGACCTGCGGCGGACCGAAAAGGTGGACGCGATGGTCGGCGGGGTAGGGCTCGGGCTGGAGCTGGCGGAGGAGCTGAAGCAGCTGGCCCCGTTCGGGATGGGGAACCCGGCGGTGCGGCTGCTCGTGCCCTCCGCCCGGGTCACCGACGTCCGGACGATGGGCGAGGGTAAGCACGCCCGCTTCAGCCTTCGCAGCGGCTCGCACCGGGCTCTCGGCGTCGCTTTCGGCCGCTCCAGCCTCGGCGTCGAGGACGAGGACCTGCTCGACGCGACGGTGCGGCTCGAGGTCAACCAGTGGAACGGCTCAGTCGAGCCGCGGGTAGTCCTGCGAGAGCTCTATCCGCTCGAGGAGTCGGTGGCGGATGGGGAAGAACCAGAGCTTCCGCACTCCTGCACCTGCGACGAACCCGAATGGTGGTCGCGCTTCGAAGGCGAGCTGAACGCCGACCTCGACCGCGAAACCGCAAAAAGTCCTCTTGAAGAGGAGTTTTCGCGGTTTCGTGAGAAAGGACAGGCGCGGCAGGTGATCGGAAGCGCCGGGTCTGCCACGGTCGCCATCGCCGAGCTGGTCTCCAGCGGGGCCGGGGTGCTGGCGGTTTGCGCTGACGCCTCGCGTCGGGCCGGGCTCGGCAACGGCGCCACCGGCCTCGCCCGCTTCAACGGCGGTGCCGCCCTGATCGCCTGCCACCGCTGTAGTGACGAGGCGATCAGGCGGCTGGCGGGCAAAGCGCACGGTGGCCTGGCCGCCGTCGATTACGCCGCCCTGGAACGGGCGCCGGAGCTGGCGTGCGCCTTCGAGCACGTCGTGCTCGTCGACCCCCCGCGAAGCGCGGCCGACGAGATCCGCGCGGGGGTCGCCTGTGACACCGGGCAGCCCGGCTTTCTGCACGCGCTCTGGACCGAGGCGGAGGTCGATTTCGCGGCGAAGGCACTGGCCGAGCAGTGGCCGGGACGGGAGGCGGTCGCCGCGGGTTTCCGCGCCTTACGCGAGGCTGGCGAGGCGAGCGGAGAAAGACTGCGCGAAGCCCTCGCGGGCAGCGGCAGATACCCGCTCTGCCCGGAGGCCTGCGCCCGCCGCTTCCGCGTCTTGGGCGAGCTCGGCCTGGTGCAGGGAGTGCCTGCAGGCGGCGCAGGCGTCGTCCGGGTCGTATCCTCAGGGAAGACCGAGCTGCAGCGCTCGGCTGCTTTTCGCGCCTACGGCGAAAGACTTTCGGAGGCTCAGCAATTTCTCGCAAGACCCAAACCGCGGTAGAGCACAAGGAGCTCCTGGCCGATCTCTTTGCGGTGATCGAGGAGTTCGACTCCTCCGCGACCGAAAACGGGCACGGGTCCGTGGACGGCATTTCCGCCGGTGGCACCGCCGTCGCCGTCGCCGCGATCGACCGGGCGAAGGTCGAGCGGGCTTTCGACTTCGCCTGCGATCGCCACGCCGATCAGCGCCGCTACTCGGGCGACGAGTTCATCACCCACCCCGTCGGGGTCGCCCAGATCTGCGCCGGGATGCGGCTTGACACCGAGACCCTCTGCGCCGCCCTCCTCCACGACACCGTCGAGGACACGACCGCCAGTCTCGAGGAAATCCGCGAGGAGTTCGGCGAGGAGATCGCCCAGCTCGTTGATGGCGTAACCAAGCTGACCGGGATCACCTTCGAGAGTCGCGATGAGAGGCAGGCCGAGAACTACCGGAAGATGATGGTGGCGATGGCCACCGACGTCAGGGTGATCCTGATCAAGCTGGCCGACCGCCTCCACAACATGCGCACGCTCGGCGCTCTGCCGAAGCAGAAACAGACGCTGAAGTCGCACGAGACGCTGGAGATCTACGCCCCGCTCGCCCATCGACTCGGGATTCACGCGATCAAATGGGAGCTCGAGGACCTCGCCTTCGCGACCCTGCACCCGCGCAAGTACAAAGAAATCAAACAGCTGGTCGCCCAGCAGCGCGAGGAGCGGGAAAAGTTCGTCTCCGAGGCGGGCAACTTCCTCGCCGAGGAGCTGGAGCAGGTCGGGATCGAGGCCGAGATCTCAGGCCGTGCCAAGCACTTCTACTCGATCTACACGAAGATGGCGAAGAAGGGCCGCGAGTTCAACGAGATCTTCGACCTGACGGCGATGCGGGTGATCGTCCACTCGGTCAAAGACTGCTACGGCGCGGTCGGCGTCATCCACTCGCTCTGGAAGCCCCTGCCGGGGCGCTTCAAGGACTGGGTGGCGATGCCGAAGGCGAACATGTACCAGGCGCTGCACACGACCGTGATCGGGCCGGAGGGCAAGCCGCTGGAGATCCAGATCCGGACCGAGGAGATGCACAAGCTCGCCGAGTACGGGATCGCCGCCCACGTCGCCTATAAAGAGGGTGCCAGCGGCGACCCGCAGCGGGAAAAGATGACCTGGCTGCGGCAGCTGGTCGAGGCCGAGGGCGAACAGGATCCGACCGAGTTCCTGGAATCGCTCAAGGTCGACCTCTTCGAGGAAGAGGTCTTCGTCTTCACCCCGAAGGGCGAAGTCAAGAATCTCTCGGCCGGCTCGACCCCTCTCGACTTCGCGTACGCCGTCCACACCGACGTCGGCCATAGCTGCGTCGGCGCCAAGGTCAACGGCTCGATCGTGCCGCTGCACTACCAGCTGCGCTCCGGCGACATCGTCGAGGTGCTGACCGCGAAGCAGAAGCGAGGGCCGTCGCTCGACTGGCTGAAGCTGGTGCGGACCAACCGCGCCCGCAACAAGATCCGCTCCTGGTTCAAAGAGGAGCGGCGCGAGGACGCCGAGCGCGACGGCCGCGAAAAACTCGACGATGCGCTGCGGACGCGGGGAATCCCGATCCAAAAGGTCTCCGGCTCGGCCCTTTTCGCCGACGTGATCCGGGAGATGGGCTTCCGCAAGGGGACCGACTTCTACATCGCCCTCGGGCAGGGCAAGATCAACGCCAAGACGGCGGCCAACAAGCTGATGCAGCGGCTGAAGGCGGGGGAGGGCGTAGAGGAGGAGGCGCCCGGCGCCCCCCCTGGGCGCGAGGACCGGGCCCGGCGGACCAAGGAGGCCTCCAACTACGGGATCAGCGTCAAGGGCGCCGACAACGTCGCGGTGCGCCTTGCCAAGTGCTGCCGCCCGGTCCCCGGCGACGCGATCGAGGGCTACGTCTCGCTCGGCCGCGGGATCACCATCCATCGCGAGGACTGCAAGAACGTCAAGGCCCTGAAGAGGGCCTCCGAGCGCTTCGTCGAGGTCAGCTGGGTGGGTGAAAACGAGGCCGCCTACCGGGTCGAGCTGCAGATCGATGCCTACGACCGCACCCGCCTGCTCGAGGACCTCTCGCGGACCTTCTCGGAGGCCGGGATCAACATCATCGGGGCCTCCTGCACGACCAATCACCCGATGGTCAAAAACCGGTTCGTCATCGAGGTGGGGGACACGGAGCAGCTGAAACACTGCATCAGCCGGCTCCGGAACGTCGAGAGCGTTTTCGACGCTTACCGGATCACGCCTGCGGCTTGAGGTAGGGCCGGGGCGGGTGTCCCTCGGCGGACACCGCTCGCCAATGGCTCGCGGTTGAGTGTCCGGCGAGGGACACCCGCCCCGGCCGCGACAGTGGTCGACTTATCGAGTGACACCCATAACATGGGCCGATGGCTTTGAAGGTCGCAGTCACCGGTCCTACGGGGGAGATCGGTAAGCCGCTCCTGGAGGAGCTGGAGAGGAGGGACGAGGTCGGGAGGGTGCTGGGAATGGCCCGGAGCCCCTTCGATCCCGCTGATGAGGGGTGGGAGAAGGTCGCCTACCGGCGGGGGGACATTCTTGACCGCGGGGCGCTGGCGGCGCTGTTCGACGGAGCCGACGTCGCCGTCCACCTCGCCTTCGCGATCTTCGGCGGGCGCGAGGAGACGCGGCGGGTCAACCTGCAGGGGACGCGGAACGTCTTCGAATCGGCGATCAAGGCGGGGGTGGAGAGGCTCGTCTACGCCTCCTCGGTTGCCGCCTACGGCTTCCACCCGGACAACCCGCAGCCGCTGAGCGAGGGCGTGCCGGCCCGCGGCAGCGGGGGCTTCTACTACTCGCAGCAGAAGGCGGAGCTGGAGGACCTGCTCGACGAGCTGCTGCCCGATTCCGAGGTCGAGGCATACGTCTTCCGGCCCTGCATCGTCGCCGGGCCGCGGGCAACGATGCTGATCGAGCAGACCGTCGAAGCGGTGCGGGTCGGAGATCCGGTGCCGCTGGTCCGCAAGGGAATGGAAATGCTGCCTCTGGTGAAGCCGATCCTGCCCGATCCTGGGATGCCCTTCCAGCTCGTCCACCACGACGACGTCGCCCAGGCGATGGCGGCGGCAATCTGCGGCGACGGTCCGCCCGGCGCCTACAATCTCGCCGGCGACGGCGAGGTCCGGGTCCGCGACATCGCCGGGGCGCTCGACTGGCGCTGGGTCCCGGTCCCACGGCCGGCGGTCAGCATCGGCACCGCCGCCGCCCGGCGCCTCAGCTTCGCATCGCCCAAGCTCGAGTGGGCGATCGCCGCCGACACCCCGGTGCTGATGGACGCGGCGAAGGCCCGCCGCGACCTCGGCTGGAAGCCCCACCACGACGCGCGGGAGACCCTGGCGGAGACCGTCGCCGCGGCCCGCGCCAAGGGCCTGCTCGACTAGCTGCGCCTCAGGCGACGATCGTCAGTGCCGCGGGCATGGATCTGATCTCGATCCGGTCGCGCTCGCCGATGTAGTCGCCGTCGACCTGGAGGGGGAGGGGCCGCACCGCGCCCTGCTTGTCCACCGAGACGGTTTCCACGACCGCATGGGCGACGTCGTCGAAGTGAGCGACCTGCTTGTGCCGGGCGGCCGGGTTATTCTCGCTGAAGAGGCGGTTGATCAGGGTCGGCATGTCGCGCTGGGCGGCGCGCTTCAGGACCGCGAGAGAGAGGGTGCCGTCGTCGATCGCGATCCCCTCGCAGACGCGGATCGGCCGGCTGGCGAAGTAGGTGAAGGGGTCGGAGTTCTGGACGATCGCGGTGACGCCCTCGACCGGCTCGGACCCGTCGACGGTCGCCCGCATCCGGATCGGGTTCATCAGGTACTTGCGGTAGAAGCTGGAGACGCCCGCCCAGGAGTAGTAGTAGGGCCCGGCGTTGCCCTTCATCGTCGGATTGCGGTCGACCCGCTTGACCACACTCGCGTCGATGCCCGCGCCGCAGGCGAAGACGAAGTAGCGGTCGTCGACCATCCCGAGGTCGATCTTCCGCGGCTGCCAGTCATCGACCAGCGAGAGCAGGTGCTCGGTGGCGTCGACGACGTCATTCGGCATCCCCAGCGTCCGCGCCACCACGTTCGTCGAGCCCCCGGGCAGGATCGCCACCGGCAGGTCCGTCCCCGCCACCCCGTTGACGACCTCGTTCAGCGTCCCGTCGCCACCGAAAGCGACGACGACGTCGTAGCCCCCGTCCAGCGCCTCGCGCCCGATCTCGGTCGCATGGTTCTGCGCCTGGGTGGAGACCGCTTCGACGTCGAAGCGCCCCTGCAGCGCATAAACCACAAGGTTTTTCAGTCGATCGGAAACCGTCGTCGCGTACGGGTTGACGATCAGCAGCATCCGCTTCTTGGCGGGCTTGCGGCGACGGAGCGAGCGGAGCTGGGCGGACACGGACGCTGGAGCCTAATGCCGGTGCGCTTCGCCTAGGCTGCCGCCGATGATCGACCGACGGGAGCTGGGCGCGATCTTTCTCGGCGGGGCCCTCGGGGCGCTGCTGCGGGCGGGGATCGCGGAAGCGTTGCCGGATCCGGGGGTGGGGTGGCCTTGGGCGACCTTTCTCGTCAATGTGGTCGGCGCGGCCCTGCTCGGCTACTGGTTCACGGTGCTGCCGCACACCCAGTACCGGCGGCCGCTGCTGACTACGGGTTTCTGCGGGGCATTGACCACGTTCTCAACTGTCCAGGTCGAGTTGCTGGGGATGCTCGAAGCCGGGCGGGTGCCGCTGGCCGGTGCCTATCTGGTCGTCAGCATCGTCGCGGGCCTTGCGGGGGTCTCAGCGGCCACCGCTGTCGCCCGGCGCACGGAGGCGGCATGAGCTGGGTGGCTTGGGTAGGGGTTGCGGTGCTCGGCGGCTTCGGGGCCCTGGCGCGGTTCGGCCTGACGCTGCTGATCACCGACCGGCTGCATCCGCACCTGCCGGAGGGGACGCTGATCGTCAACATCAGCGGCGCCTTTCTCCTCGGCCTACTCGCGGGGGCTGCGGTTGAAGGCGAGGCGCGACTGGTCTTCGGCGCCGGTTTGATCGGCGCCTACACGACCTTCTCCACCTGGATGATCGAGACGCAGCGGATCGACGAGGCGGGGCGGCGGCGGATTGCGGTGACCAACATCGTCCTCAGCATCGTCCTAGGCCTCGCCGCCGCCGCGCTCGGCCACGCGATCGGTGCGCAGCTCTAGGCGTGTCGCTTTTGTCTCGCTATAGGCAACTAAAGCGACACTAGGTCGCTTCGTAGCGGATCACCGCGCCGTCGTCGGCTTCCCGCACCCGCCCCTCGTTGACGAGCAGGTCGGCGTGGCCGATCACCTCGGAGAGGGTGAGGAAGGCCTGGGTGACGGCGACGTTGCCCCAGAGCGCCTGGGCGATCTCGTAGCCGGTCCTGGGGCGCTCGGCGATCAGGCGGTGGATCTTCTCCTTGCGGCGGTCGTAGCCGGCGAAGCGGGAGTCGATCAAGTCGACGTGGTCGGTGATCGGCTCGCCGTGGCCGGGGAGGACGATCTCGGCCGGCATCTCGCGGGTCTTCCGCAGCGACTCGACGTAAGTGACGAGCGCCTGGGTGCGCTTGTCGCCGCCGTCGAGCGGGCGCGTGATCAGCGGGTTGGAGGAGATCTTCGGCAGCAGGTGGTCGGCGGCGATCAGGATCTGCCGCTCCGGGTCCCAGAAGACGGTGTCGGAAGGGCTGTGGCCGGGGCGGTGCAGGACCTCGAGGCGCCGGTCGCGTAGCTCCAGCGTGCCGCCGTCCTCCAGCGGCCGCGTCACGGTCACATGGGAGCCCCAACCCCGGAAGCTGCGGGAGACGCTCCGCAGGGCCACGGTCACGTCCTCGGGGATGCCGTTTCGCAGCATCACCTCGACCGCGAAGCGGTCCTCCTGCTCGGCATCCTCGTCGAAGGCGGCGAGCCGCTCGGCCGCCGCCCCCAGAGCCGCCACCTCGGCGCCGGAGTGCTCAACCAGGATCTCGACCAGGCCGAGGTGGTCGATGTGCTGATGGGTGACGACGATCAGATCGAGGTCGGCGAGGCCGTGCCCGCGCTCGGCCAGCCGCGCCGTCAGCTCGTCGAGCGCTTTGCCAGAGTTCGGCCCGGTGTCGACGAGCGTCAGCGGCTCGTCTTCGATCAGGTAGCAGTTGACCCGGCCGACCGCGAACGGGGTCGGGATCGGAAAACAGTGGATGCCGGCAAGCGCCGCCTGCTCGCGGGCCTGCTCCGGCGTCGCGGTCACGCCCGGATCAGCCCGAGCAGCTCGTCCCGGCGGCGTTCCATGTCCTCGCGCGAGATCAGCGACTCGAGGTTGAGGCGCAGCAGCGGCTCGGTGTTCGAGGGCCGGACGTTGAAGTGCCAGTCGGGATAGTCGACGGAGACGCCGTCGAGGTGGGTGATCTCGCCGTCGGAGAAGCGCTCCCCGATCTCCGCCATCTTCGCCTCCTGGTCGGCGACCTCGGAGTTGATCTCGCCGGAGATGAAGTACCTGGCTCGGAACTCTTCCATCAGCTCGGCCATCGAGCGGCCGTCGAGCGAGAGCAGCTCCAGGACCAGCAGCGCCGGGATCGTCCCCGAGTCGGCGTTCCAGAAGTCACGGAAATAGTAGTGGCCGGAGACCTCGCCGCCGAAGGCCGCGCCCTCCTCACGCATCCGCGCCTTGAAGAAGGCGTGGCCGACCCGCGAGAGGTCGGAGCGACCGCCCTCGGCCGCGACCAGGTCCGGGACCGCGCGGCTGGAGCGCGGGTCGTAGAGGATCGTCGCGCCGGGGTTCTTCTGCAGGACCGAGCGGGCCAACAGCGCGCAGATGAAGTCGCCGTCGCAGAAGCTGCCCTCGCCGTCGATGAAGAAGCAGCGGTCGGCGTCGCCGTCCCAGGCGATCCCGAGGTCGGCGCCGCTCGCCTTGACGCGGTCGATGATCATCCGCCGGTTCTCCTCCAGCAGCGGGTTCGGCTCGTGGTCGGGGAACTCGCCGTTCGGTACGAAGTACATCTCCTCAAGCTCCAGCGGCAGCTTTTCGAGGATCGGGCCGACCATCGGCCCCGCCATCCCGTTGCCGCCGTCGACGACGACCTTCATCGGCTTCACGTTCGCCGGGTCGATGAAGCTGAGCGCGTGGGAGCGGTATTCGTCCCAGACGTCGACTTCCTCTGAATCTCCACCGCCCGACTCCTCGCCGAGCCCGGCTTCGATCTCGGCCCTGACGTCGCCGATTCCGGCGTCGCCGGAGAGCGGCAGCGCCCCCTCGCGGACCAGCTTGACCCCGGTGTAGGCCTTCGGGTTGTGGGAGGCCGTGACCATCGCCCCGCCGTCGAGCTCGCGCGAGCCGACCAGGTGGTAGAGCATCTCAGTCGCGACCTGGCCGGCCTCGATCACATGGGCCCCCTCGGCGACGAGGCCGTCGCGCATCGCCGTCGCCATCTGCGGCGCGGTCAGCCGCATGTCGCGTCCGAGCCCGACCCGCAGCTCGCTCGGCTGCTTGCCGCGCAGGCGTCCCAGCACCCGGGCGAAAGCGCGGCCGATCGCCCGCGCGGTCGTCTCGTCCATCTCCGAGCCGTGCAGCCCGCGGATGTCATAAGCCTTGAAGATGTCCGGATTTACGTCCTCCGCTTCGCGTCCGGGCCCCGGATCGGGATTTCCGTCCTCCGCTTCGCGTCCGGGCGGAAATGGGGTCATTTGAATGCTCCTTTTAAAGCCTCGTAGCTCTGCTCGATCGACTGCGGCATCACTTTCGTGTCGGCGATCACCGGCATGAAATTGTTGTCGCCGGCCCAGCGGGGGACGACGTGCATGTGGATGTGGTGCTCGACCCCGGCGCCGGCGACCCGCCCCTGGTTGAACCCGACGTTGTAGCCGTGCGGCTGGTAGACGGACTCGAGCCGCTCCATCGCCCGCTGTGCCAGCGCCATCATCTCCGCCAGCGTCTCGGACGGGATCTCCTGCAGGCGGCCGACGTGGTCATAGGGCGCGACCATCAGGTGCCCGTTCGTGTACGGGAAGAGGTTGAGGATCACGAAGCTGCGCTCGCCGCGGTGGACGATCAGGTTCGCCTCGTCGTCGTCCGCCGCCGGCTTGGCGCAGAAGATGCACTCCTCCTCGATGTCCTTGGACGCGTCCTTCACGTAAGCGAGGCGCCAGGGCGCCCAGATTCGAAAATTTGCCACGGGCCGCTCATCCTATTGACGCGCGAACTGCATCAAATTTCCTGGCCGTCGGGGCGGAGATTTGATGCAGTTCGGACTAGAGCCACTTACGACGGCGGAAGTAGACGACCATCCCGATCAGGATCACCGCCATCACGATGAGGACGACGAAGAAGCCCGCCTCGTTGTGTTCCCCCGGCACCCACGAGTTCATCCCCATTACGCTGGCGATCAGGGTCAGCGGCAGGATCACGACGCTGATCGAGGTCAGCACCCGGAGAATGTCATTGAGGCGGTGGGAGATCAGCGACTCGTTGGTCTCCTCGAGCGCTTCGGCCACCTCCTTGTAGTTCTCGAGCATGTCCCAGATCCGCTCGTGCGCGTCGACGATGTCGTCGAAGTAGATCTCGAGGTCGAGGTCGGAGGCCAGGTAGCGTTGCTTGACCCGCTCGAGGTCGCGCAGGACCGGCCGCTGGGGTCGGATCACCTTGCGGAAGTTGATGATCTCCTGCTTGACGTTGGAGATGTCGCGCACGACCTCCTCGGCCCGCTCTTCGAAGATGTCGTCCTCGAGCGCGTCGAGCTTGTTGCCGATCTTGCGCAGCATCGGGAAGCAGTAGTCGAAGGCGTCGTCGACCAGCCGGTAGAGCAGGTAGCCGGAGCCGCGGGAAAAGAGCTGTTCGCGCAGCTCCTCTTTGGCCCGGCAACGCTCGAACAGGTACTCGACCGGCTGCAGCGGCAGGTTCGGGATCGTGACCACGTAGTCGGGGCCGACGAAGAGGTCGAGCTCGCCGGTCCCGAGCCGGCCCGCTTTCGGGTCGAAGACCGGGAGGTGGAGGACGATGAAGAGGTAGTCGTCGTAGACGTCGATCTTCGGCCGCTGGTTGCGGGAGAGGACGTCCTCGAGGTCGAGGGCGTGGAATTCGAAGTGCTCCTCGAGCCAGGTCCTCTCGAGCGAGCCGGGCCACTCGATGTTGACCCAGCGCAGGCCGTTGGACTCGATCTGCTCGACGTTCGGCTTCTGCGGCTCAGGCGCCGCCGGCTGAGAGACGAGCTCGCCGCGCCGGCCGGGCCGTCGCAGCCTCGGTTTCGGAAGGTTCGGCATCGGTCAGTCCGATCGTCTCGTCGTGCAGCGGGCTCATCGCGGTGCCTAGGTTAGTCAGGAGCGACAGAAAGCGCCCGCTCTGGCCCTGCTTGGTTGCCGGGCGCCAACCCGTCCGCTATCTTTTCCTGCACATAAGCGCCACATCTAGAGGGGTGGAGGGACTGGCCCAGTGAAGCCCCGGCAACCATCGCGACCGCAAGGTCGAGACAGGTGCCAAGTCCAGCAGGTCGCCAGCGTAGAGATGCGCAGCGATTTGGAAGATGTGGGGGATGTCCGATCGGACCTCGCCCCACAGATGGCGAGGTTTTTTCGTAAGAGCGAAAAGAGGATCGGATGTCAGTCGAGAGCTTGAAATGCAAGGAGTGCGGCACGACGTATGAGCTGAACGCCAGCTACGTCTGCGAAAACTGCTTCGGCCCGCTGGAGGTCGCCTACGACTTCAGCGGCTTCGACGCAGCGGCGGCGAAGCGGCGGATCCAGGCCGGGTCGCAGGGGATCTGGCGCTACAGCGACTTCCTCCCCTTCAAGGGACGGGCGAGCGACCCGCTGGAGCCGGGCCTGACGCCGCTGCTGCGCGCGGACCGGCTGGCCGAGCGGCTGGGCACCAAGGCCGAGATCTGGATCAAGAACGACGCCGCCAACCCGACCCACTCGTTCAAGGACCGGGTCGTCGCGGTCGCCGTGGCGAAAGCGCAGGAGCTCGGCTTCGAGACCGTCGCCTGCGCCTCGACCGGCAACCTCGCCAACGCCGTCGCCGCCCACGCCGCCGCGGCAGGGCTCGATTCCTACGTCTTCGTCCCCGCCAACCTCGAGGAGCAGAAGCTGCTCGCGACCGGCGTCTACGGGACCAACCTGGTCGGCGTCCGCGGCAACTACGACGACGTCAACCGCCTCTGCACCCAGCTGGCCGAGACCCATCCGTGGGCCTTCGTCAACGTCAATCTGCGCCCCTACTACGCCGAGGGCTCGAAGTCGCTCGCCTACGAGACCGTCGAGCAGCTCGGCTGGGAACTGCCCGACCGGGTGGTCAGCCCGATCGCCTCCGGCTCGCTCTTCACCAAACTCGGTCGCGGCTTCCAGGAGTGGCTCGACCTCGGCTTGGTCGAGGGTAAACAGCCGGTCTTCAACGGCGCCCAGGCGGAGGGCTGCAGTCCGGTAGCGACCGCCTTCGCCGAAGGCTGGGATGTCTGCAAGCCGCAGCGGCCCGAGACGATCGCCAAGAGCCTCGCGATCGGCGACCCGGCCGACGGCCCCTACGCGGTTGAGCACGCCCGCAAGACCGGCGGCGGCGTCGACGCGGTCACCGACCAGGAGATCCGCGAGGGGATCAAGCTGCTGGCGGAGACGACCGGGATCTTCACCGAGACGGCCGGCGGCGTCACCGTCGGCGTCCTGCGCAAGCTGGCCGAACGGGGCGAGCTCAGCGACGGCGAGCGGGCCGTCGTCTACATCACCGGCGAGGGTCTGAAGACCCTCGACGCGACGCGCGATACGTTCCAGATGCACGAGATCGACCCCGCCCTCGAGAGCTTCGAGGCAGAGTTCCCGCAGGAGGTAGCCGTCTAGATGTCAGTCACCGTGAAGATTCCGACCCAGCTGCGCGCCGCCACCGACGGCCAGGCGGAGCTCGAGGTGGAAGGCTCAACCGTCGGCGAGGTGCTCGACGCCGTCTTCGACGCCCACGGCGGGCTGCGCGACCGCATTACCCAGGACGGCGACCTGCGCCGCTTCGTCAACGTCTACGTCTCCGGCGAGGACATCCGCTTCCAGCAGGGCCTGGAGACGTCCATAAACGACGGCGACGAAGTCACGATCCTCCCTGCGGTCGCAGGCGGCTGAGAGACCCTGTTGACGCTGCGCATTTCGGCGTCCTCGGTCGCTCGCGCGCAGAGCACGCCACGCTCCCTGCGTCCTTGAACTTCTTGGTCACAGCGCCTCTCAGAAGGAAATGGGAAAACCACCTGTAGTCATTCTTTGTGGCGGGCGCGGAACTCGCTTGCGCGAGCGGACCGAGTCGGTGCCGAAGGCGCTGGTCGAGATCGGCGGTCGGCCGATCCTCTGGCATGTGATCCAGATCTACGCCGCGCAGGGGTTCGAGCGCTTCCTGCTGGCGACCGGTTACATGGGCGAGGCGGTGGCGGAGTTCGCCTCCGCCGAGCGCTGGCCCGAGGGGGTGGGGGTCGAGTGCGTCGACACCGGCCTCGATACGCCGACCGGCGGCCGCGTCGCCGCCCTGGCCGGCCACCTCGCGGCCGAGACCTTCTGCGCCACCTATGCCGACGGCGTCGCCGACATCGACCTTGACGAGCTCTTGCAGTTCCACGGTGGGCAGGGGGCACTGGCGACGGTCACCGTCGTCCGGCCCCACCTGCAGTGGGGCGTCGCCGAGCTGCGCGGCGACGCCGTCACCGGCTTCGTCGAGAAGCCGCGCAGCGAGCGCTGGATCAACGGCGGTTTCTTCTGCTTCGAGCCGGAGGTCTTCGACTATCTGAACACCGACAGCGTGCTCGAGCGCGAGCCGCTGGAGCGCCTCGCGACCGACGGTCAACTGCGCGCCTTTCGCCACCAGGGCTTCTGGGACTGCATGGACACCTACAAGGACGCGGTCGAGCTCAACGACCTCTGGACCGCCGGCCGCGCCGCCTGGCGGCTCTGGGACCCGGCCTCGGTGGACGCGCCTTGAAGCGGGCGTTGGTCACCGGCGGCCACGGCTTCGTCGCCTCCAACCTGGCGCGGGCGCTGCTGGAGCGGGGAGACGCCGTCAGCGTCCTTGACCTGGCGCCGCCGCCGCATTCCGGCCTCGCTCTGCAGGGAATCGACGGCGAGGTCGAGCTGCTCGAAGTCGACCTGCGCGACGCGCCGGCGGTCGAGGCGGCGATCTCCTCCGGCGAGTTCGAGGTCGTCTTCCACCTCGCCGCGCAGACGCTGGTCGGCCCGGCGATGGCCGACCCGACCCAGACCTTCGAAGTCAACGTCCGCGGCACCTGGTCGCTGCTCGAGGCCTGTCGCCGCGCCGATCTCCCGGCGGTGATCGTCGCCTCTTCCGACAAGGCCTACGGGCCCAGCGACGAGCTGCCCTATCGGGAGACGATGCGCCTGCGGCCCGCCTCCCCGTATGAGGCGAGCAAGGCCGCGGCGGACGCGATCGCCCTCAGCTACCCGCCCTCCTTCGGGCTGCCGGTGGCGGTGACCCGCTTCGCCAACATCTACGGCGGCGGCGACCCCAACTTCTCGCGCCTGATCCCCGAGGCGATCGCCGCCGTCCTCGACGGTCGCCGCCCGCAGATCCGCTCCGACGGTAGCCCCGAACGGGACTTCCTCTACGTCTCAGACGCCGTCGCCGCCTACCTCGCGGTCGAGCACGCGGTCGGCGCGGGCGGGCCGGGAGCGGGGGAGGCCTTCAACGCCGGCGGCGAGCGCCCTTACGCGGTCGCCGAGGTCCTGCAAACGATCGTCGACGTCTCCGGCACCGACCTGCAGCCGGAGTTCCTCGGCACCGGCAACCCCGCCGGCGAGATCGACCGCCAGTACGTCGACTCGACCAAGCTGCGCGAGCTGACCGGCTGGCGGCCGGAGGTCGACCTTCGCGACGGCCTGATCCGCACCCTCGACTGGTACCGCGACCACGCCGAGCTGCGGCCCGTGAGCGCCGCGCAGGCCGGCTAGGCTGAGCCCATGTGCGGGCGCTTCACGGTCACCAGCAAAGACACCAAGAAGATTGCCGACCGCTTCCAGGTCGAACTCGAGAAGGCGCTGGAACGAGGCGGGGCGCCGGCGAAAGAGAGCAGCGAGGACGGGGGAGGGGCGAAGACGGCCGCCAAGGAGAAAGGGCCTCCCGGTTTAGGTCGCTTCAACGTCGCGCCGACGCAGGAGATCCTCGTCGTCCGTTCCTCCCCTGAGGAAGAGGAGGCGGCGCGAGGCGAGCGCCAGGCGCAGCTGATGCGCTGGGGGCTGGTCCCGGTCTGGGCCAAGGACCTCAAAGTCGGCTACCGGATGATCAACGCGAAACAGGAGAACCTGCTGAAAAGCAAGGCCTACGGCCCCCTGGTCGACAAGTTCCGCCACCGCTGCCTGATCGTCGCCGACGGCTTCTATGAGTGGATGAAGGCCGAGGACCCGAAGCAGCCGCGCCAGCCCTGGCGCTTCACCGTCGACGGCGGCGAGCCCTTCGCCTTCGCCGGTCTCTGCACCCGCAAGAAGTGGGACGACCCCGAAGAGCGCGGCTACGACGACGGCTACCTCTACACCTGCACCCTCGTCACGACGACGCCGAATGAGGTGGTCGCCCCGGTCCACAACCGAATGCCCGCGATCCTGCCCACCTCGGAGGCCGAGGCGGCCTGGCTGCGGCCGGACCTGAGCGCCGAGGACGCGGTGGCGATGTGCGCGCCGCTCGACCCGCGGCGGATGCAGGGGGCGCCGGCGAATCCCGCCCTCAACAAAGTCGGGAAAGGGATGGCCGAAGGCCCGGAGCTGCTGGTCGCGCCGCAGGAGCAGCTCGACGTCTAGCCTTCTTCTTCGCCTTCCCGTTGGGCTTCGAGTTCTTCTTTTTCTTCGGCCTTTTCGGCTTCGGCCTCTTCGTCGATCGGCGGTGAGCGCTTCTTCAGCGCGATCTGCGTGGTCACGGTCGACTTGCCGGCACTGGTTTCCAGTGCGCAGGCGAAGTGGGCCGCGGGAACCTTGGTGGTCCGCCAGATCGTGAAGAAGGGAAGTTCCAGGTCTTTCTTCGGCTTGCCGGCGATGAAGTATTTGAGGTGCTCGGTGCCGACTTCGTATTCGGGCCATTCCAGCTTCACGCCCTGTTCGCTGGTGAACCGCTGCGGCCGGTCGAGGACTTCGAGGGTTGCCAGTTCGCTGCTGTGGGAGCTGAAGTCCATCAGCACCGTTTCCGGCACTTCCTGGTTGTAGATGCCTTCTTCGGAGGAGCGGGGGTAGGTCCCGCGCAGGCCGCCGGCGCTCTGGGCGATTTCGGTCCCCTTGCCGGCTTTGACGCTGCAGACGATGCGGGCGCCGCCGATCGGCGATCCGGCCGAGATCTTCAGCGTCGAGCCGGCGGTGAAGAGCGAGTAGCCGCTGACGTTGGTGCCGGTGGCGCGGATGTTGGTGTCGACGAGCTGCATCTCGCCCTTGCCGCCCGGCACCGCGGTCGACTTCGAGTCCTGGGCCGTTTCCAGCTGCACCCATTCCAGGTGCGCCGATTCGCCTTCGCCCTTGCCGACGGTGGCGAGCGCGGCAACGACGCAGGCGACGAGCCCGACCGCGACGACGATCAGGGCGCCGCGGGGAGGCCTATCGTCTTCCGGGTTGGCAGATCGGGGCGGCAGGCGCACGGCGCGACAGTATTGGAATCGGTGGGCGGATTCGCCGCCGGCGATACCTATGCACGATTCGGGGGTAAGGACCTGACGTGGCCACCAAAGCCAAGCGCCTGAGCAGGGCCAAGCCGAAGCCGAGGGCCGTCGAGGTCCACGGCCGGCCGATGAACTTCATCGAAGCCGGTTCGGGGCCGGTTCTGCTGCTGATCCATGGAATGGCGGGCACCTGCGCCAACTGGGAATCGGTGATCGAGCCCTTGGCGATCGACCACACGGTGATCGCCCCCGACTTCCCCGGCCACGGCGCCTCGGCCCCCGGCGGCGGCGATTACTCCCTAGGGGGCCTGGCAAGCGCGCTGCGCGACCTGATGCTCTCGCTCGGCCACGAGCGGGCGACTCTGGTCGGCCACTCGCTCGGCGGCGGCGTCGCGATGCAGTTCACCTACCAGTTCCCGGAGATGGTCGAGCGCCTGGTTCTCGTCTCCAGCGGCGGCCTCGGTCCCGATGTCAGCCCGATCCTGCGCGCCGCGGCGCTCCCGGGCGCCGACCTCTTCATCTCCGCCACGGCCGGGGTGGGCAAGACGGTCGGCGGTGCGATCGGCCGCGGCATCGGGATGGTCGGACTGCGCCCGAGTGCCGATCTGGCCGAGATCACCCGCGGCTACGCCACCCTTTCGGACCCCGACCGGCGCAAGGCCTTCCTCGCCACCCTGCGTTCGGTGGTCGACATGGAGGGACAGCGGATCGCCGCCCTCGACCGCCTCTACCTCGCCGAAACCCTTCCGGTCCTCATCGTCTGGGGCGAAAACGACCCGATCATCCCGGTCGAGCATGGCCGCGAAGCCCACGCCGCCCTCCCCAGCAGCCGCCTGGAGATCTTCGAGGACACCGGCCACGTCCCCATGCTCGAGCGCCCCGGCCACTTCATCGCCGCCCTAGAGCGCTTCCTCGCCGAAACCGAGCCCGCGGAATTCGACCGCGCGGAGTGGGTCGCCAGGTTCAAAGCCGCCGAAAACTGAGGTATGTCGACTTAGTGGCCATATAGATAACTAAGTCGACAGGGCAGAGGACGCGCCCGACAGGATTCGAACCTGTGGCCTACGCCTCCGGAGGGCGTCGCTCTATCCAGCTGAGCTACGGGCGCGTAGTTCGCAGCTTAGCCACTGTCGGCATTTTCGCGATCTGCCGAGGTTTTCTGTCTTCTGTAGACAATATATTTCAGGCATGTCAACTGCCAAGAGGGGCAACGAGGCAGAGGCGAAGGTTCTCTGCGCGCTGATTGAGCGGGGCTACGAGGTCTCGATTCCCTTTGGGAGCGGGCAGCCTTATGACCTCGTGGTTGATCTTGGCGGCCGCGACTTCCTTCGGGTCCAGTGCAAGCGAGCATGGCCGGTGCGCGGCTGCATGGCTTTCAACTGTCGCTCTACCGATCACGGACGAGGGCCCCAGCCCTATACCGGGCTCGCCGACATCTTCGGCGTCTACTTTCCGCCGACGTCATCGGTGTATCTCGTCCCGCTCGATGCGGTGGCCGAGTTCGAGGGGCGGCTCCGCTTGGAGCGGCCCTTGAACAACCAACGACGGAAGATCCGGCTTGCAGTCGAGTTTGAGATCGACCGCTGGTCTCCGGAGGCTCTTCGAGATCGGCTCAGCCGGGCGGCTCCTGAGGGAGAACCTGAACTGAACTTCGCGTAGGCTCGCCGCGCAATGGATTTGGCGGTGACTTTTCTTGGAACCGGAGGGTCGGTGCCCTCGGCGCGGCGGTCTACTGCGGCTGTGCTGGTCAGCCGTGGGGGGAAGCGGTTGCTCTTCGACTGCGGGGAAGGGACGCAGCGGCAGATGCAGCGGTCGCTGGGGCTGGTGCAGGCGGACGAGATCTATCTGACGCATTTCCACGCCGACCACATGCTGGGGGTCCCGGGGCTGCTGAAGACCTACGACCTCACCGGCCGGCAGGTGCCGCTGAAGGTCTACGGCCCGCCGGGGCTCTCGGAGCTCTTCCAGGTCTTCTCGCCGCTGATCGGGCGGCTCGGGTTCACCCTCGATCTGATCGAGCTGAAGCCCGGCGACGCGGTCGAGCACGACGGCTACGAGGTCCGCCCCTTCGAAGCCTCCCACCGCACCGCTCGCGCCAACGGCTACGCCCTTGTCGAGGTCGAGCGGCCAGGGAGGTTCGATCCCGGGGCTGCGGCTGCCGCAGGGGTGCCTGAAGGTCCCGCTTATGCCGCCCTCCAGCGGGGGGAAGCCGTCGAGGGCAACGCAGGCACGGTCATTCCCGACCAGGTGATGGGTCCGAGCCGCCCCGGCCGCACGATTGTCATCACCGGCGACACCGCGCCGAGCCCGGCGACGGTCTCCGCCGCAGCCGATGCGGATCTGCTGATCCATGACGCCTCCTTCGCCGAGGAGGAGATCCAGCGGGCCGCCGACACCGGGCACTCCACCCTCGGTCAGGCCGCCGCCGTCGCCGCCGAGGCGCATGTGAAGCTGCTCGCCCTCGTCCACATCTCCTCCCGCTACCACGTCGGCAAAGTCATCGAGGAGGCCAAAGAGCTCTTTGAGCCGACCGTCGCCCCGCGCGATTTCGACCAGATCGAGCTCCCCTTTCCCGAGCGAGGCGAACCGCAGCTCGTCCCAAACGGAGCTCGAGACACGAACGGCGAGGGGTAGGGCCTCGCCGGACCCTCTCCGCTGTTGTCCGGCGAGGCCCTACCCCTCGCCGCCGGGCCCCGCTGCTACTCTGCCACCGTCCTTTAATCCGGTCCCGTGAGGCCAGGAAGGAAGCCACTGAAGTGAACGAGAAGGTCGTGCTGGAGCACGACGATCTGAGGCGAACGCTGCGGCGGATCGCCCATGAGATCGCCGAGAAGAACCCCGAGTCCGAGCGCCTGGCGGTCGTCGGCATCCACACTCGCGGCGCCGTCCTGGCCCGCCGCCTCCACGTCTTCCTCGGCGAGCTGACCGGCTCCGACCTGCCGATCGGCGACCTCGACATCTCCTTCTACCGCGACGACGTCGGCGCCAAGGCCCCGGTCTCGCAGCCGGTCGTCCACGCCTCCCACATCGACTTCGACCTCTCGGGGCGCACCGTCATCCTCGTCGATGACGTCCTCTACACCGGCCGCACCGTCCGCGCCGCGATCGAGGCCCTGTTCGACTACGGACGGCCGCAGCGGGTGCAGTTGGCGGTCCTCTGCGACCGCGGCCACCGCGAGCTGCCGATCCGCCCCGACTACGTCGGCAAGAACCTGCCGACCGCTCGCGAGGAGCGGGTCAACGTCCGCCTCGAGGAGATCGACGGCACAGACGAGGTGACGATCTCCGAGCCCAGCCCCATGGAGGTGAGCCGATGAAGCACCTGCTCTCGATCGAGCAGCTCTCGCGGGAGGAGATCGAGGCGATCCTCGACCGCGCCGAGAGCTTCGCCGAGGTCGGCCGCCGCGACATCAAAAAGGTGCCGACCCTGCGCGGCCGCACCGTCGTCTCGCTCTTCTACGAGGCGAGCACCCGCACCTCGAGCTCCTTCGACCTCGCCGCCAAGCGCCTTTCCGCCGACCTCGTCTCGGTCAAGGCGGCCGGCTCCTCGGTCGAGAAGGGCGAGTCGCTGAAGGACACGATCGCCACTCTCTCCGCCTACGACCCGGCCGCGATCGTCATCCGCCACCCGTACGCGGGTGCGGCGCAGATGGTCGCCGGCTGGACCACCGCCGGGGTCGTCAACGCCGGCGACGGCAAGCACGAGCATCCGAGCCAGGCCCTGCTCGACGTCTACACCCTGCGGCGCCGCCTCGGCTCGCTCGACGGCGTCCGCATCTGGATCGTCGGCGACGTCCTCCACAGCCGCGTTGCCCGCTCCAACCTGATCGCCTTCGAGCGGATGGGCGCCGAGGTCACCGTCTGCGGCCCGCCGACCCTGATCCCGCGCGGGATCGAGGAGCTCGTCTGCGAGGTCTCCTACAGCCTCGACGGAATCGAGGAGGCGGACGTCGTCTACGCGCTGCGGATGCAGAAGGAGCGGATGAGCGAGAGCTTCGTCCCCTCGTTGCGCGAGTACGCCGCCTGCTTCCAGATCGACAGCCGCCGCCTCCACCCTCGCCAGCTGCTGATGCATCCCGGCCCGGTCAACCGCGGCGTCGAGCTCTCCGGTGAGGCGATCGACTCGCCGCAGTCGCTGATCGCCGAGCAGGTTGCCGCCGGGCTCGTCGTGCGGATGGCGATCCTCTACGAGCTGCTGGCCGGCGGCGAGTCCTCGACCCCGAGCACCGCGGGCGAAGGCAGCCGACCGACCCCGATCGGAACCTCGGCATGAGCGCGCAGGGAGAAATTCCGACGACAAGGCTGCGCGACGAGCTCGACGGGCGCCCGGGCGAGGACGCGCACCTGGTCCTGCGTCGGGTGACGGTGCTCGATCCGGTGGCGGGAATCGACGCGGTCTACGACGTCGTCGTCCGCGACGGCCAGGTCGCCGCGCTCGCCGCGCCCGGCGAGGCCGACACCGAGGACGCCGAGGTGGTCGAGGCCGAAGGCCTCCACGCCTTTCCCGCCTTCTTCGACCCGCACGTCCACCTCCGCACCCCCGGCCACGAGCACAAAGAGGACGTTGAGACCGGCACCCGCGCTGCCGCCGCCGGGGGCTACTGCGGGATCCTGGCGATGGCCAACACCGAGCCGCCGGTCTCCACCGCCGCCGGCATCTCGGCCTTGCGCGAGCAAGCCCGAGTCGGCGCCTCGGTCCCGGTCGGCTTCCTCGCCACGGTGACCAAGGGAATGGAGGGGGCCGAGCTGACCGAGATGGTCGAACTGCGTGAAGCCGGCGCCCTCGGCTTCTCCGACGACGGCCTGCCGATCACCGACGCCGGGGTGATGCGGCGGGCACTGCAGTACCAGCACCTCTGCGGCGGCAACATCGCCCTCCACGAGGAGGACCCGCGGCTCTCGACGGGGGGCGCGATGCACGAGGGCCCGGTCTCGGCCGCCCTCGGGATCGGCGGCATCCCCTCGGTCTCCGAGTCGACGATGGTCGCCCGCGACTGCGCCCTGGCCGCCCACGAGAGCGCCCGCATCCACATCCAGCACCTTTCCGCCGCCGAGTCGGTCGGGATCGTCCGCGCCGCCAAGGCCACCGGGGTCCAGATCAGCGCCGAGGCGAGTCCGCATCACCTCTGCCTCACCGACGAGGAGGTACGCACCCTCGATCCGCACCGCTTCAAGATGAACCCGCCGATCCGCGAGGAGCGCGACCGCCAGGCGCTGATCGAGGGTCTGCGCGACGGTACCGTCGAGTGCATCGCCACCGACCACGCTCCGCACCAGCCGGAGGAAAAGGACGTTCCCTTCGAGCAGGCGGCCTTCGGCGTCACCGGCCTGGAGACGGCCTTCGCCGCCCTCCACACCGAGCTGGTGCTGCCGGGCACGATCGACCTCGCCCTCCTGGTGGAGCGGATGGCCGGCGGCGCCGAGCCCTTTGACCTGCCGCGGCCGACCCTGGCACCCGGGGCGGAGGCCAACGTCGTCCTCTGCGACCTCGGCGCCGAGTGGACGGTCGGCGAGGACGGCTACGAGAGCCGCTCGGCCAACTCCTGGTGCGCCGGGCGAACCCTCACCGGCCGCGTCCTGATGACCGTCGCCGCGGGCCAGATCGCCTATCGCCTGCGCTCCTTCAGCCTCGGAGTCGCATCGTGACGATGCGACCCGAGTCACCGAGAGTCGCGGCATGAGCGAGGCCTACCTGCTGCTCGAGGACGGGACCCGCCTCGACGGGCTCGCCTGCGGCCACGACGGCGCCGTCACCGGCGAGGTCGTCTTCAACACGGCGATGACCGGTTACCAGGAGGCGGTCACCGACCCCTCCTACGCGGGACAGATCATCGTCTTCACCTATCCCTTGATCGGCAACTACGGCGTCTCCCGGACGGCGATGGAGTCCGACCGCGTCCACGCCCGCGGCGTCGTCATGCGCGACGCCAAGAACGGCGAGGACGTCGCCACGGCCGAGGGCGGCTGGCTCGACTGGCTCGGCGACTGCGGCGTTCCCGCGGTGAGCGGCGTCGACACCCGCGCGCTGGTTCGCCACCTGCGCGACAAGGGAGCGATGCGCGGCGGCATCTTCCCGGCGGCTACCCCGGAAACCGAGGCGCGCGAGCGGATCGCAGCCGAGCCCTCGATGGACGGCGCCGACTTCGCCCGCACCGTCACCCCGCCCGAAGCCGTTCGTTTCGAGGGCAACGGCCCGCATGTGGTCGGGATCGACACCGGCGTCAAGCTCAGCATCGTCCGCCAGCTGCGCGAGCACGGCGCCAGGCTGACCCTGCTGCCCTGCACGAGCAGTCCCGAGGAAGTTCTCGCCGAGAACCCCGACGTCGTCTTCCTCGCCAACGGGCCCGGCGATCCCGCCGCCCTCGGCTACGTCGTCGAGACCGTCCGCGGCGTGCTCGGCCAAAAGCCGGTCTTCGGGATCTGCCTCGGCCACCAGCTGCTCTGCCGTGCCGTCGGCCTGCAGACCTACAAGCTGCCCTTCGGCCACCGCGGTTCCAACCATCCGGTCAAGGATCTTGGGACTGGGCGGATCGACATCACCTCCCAAAACCACGGCTTCGCCGTCGTCGGCCCTGGCGGCGAGCCGAAGATCGAGGGCGACGAGCCGGTTCGCTGGGACACCGACTTCGGCGTCGCCGAGCTCTCGCAGCTGAACCTCTACGACCGCACGGTCGAGGGCCTGGTCCTGCGCGACGTCGCCGGCGCCACCGTCCAGTACCACCCGGAGGCCGGACCGGGACCACACGACGCGCGCCACCTCTTCGACCGCTTCCTGGAGCTGGCGGCGTGATCTGGCCGCCGCCGGACCGCGTGCTGGAGGGGACCCGGGTGCGCCTGGAGCCGCTGGCCGAGGAGCACCGCGAGCCGCTGCGCTCGGTCGCGATCCATCCCGAGGTCTGGCAGTGGGTCGACCGCCGCGTCACCGAGACCGACGAGGGGTTCGACCAGTGGTTCGACGGACGCCTGCTAGCGCGCAAGATGGGCGATGAGCACGGCTTCGCCACCTTGAGCGCTGACGGCGACCCGCTCGGCAGCTCCTCTTACCTCGCCCCGCGCCCGATCCACGGCGGCGTCGAGATCGGCAACACCTGGCTGACTCCCTCGGCCTGGCGCAGGGGCGCCAACGTCGAGGCGAAGCTGCTGATGCTCGGCTTCGCCTTCGAAGAGCTCGGCTGCATGCGCGTCGAGCTGAAGACCGACGCCCGCAACGAGCGCTCGCGCGGGGCGATGGAAGCGTTGCCGGCGAAGCTCGAGGGCATCCACCGCAAGCACATGCAGATGCCGGTCACCGGCAGCCGCGACTCGGCCTACTTCTCGATCATCGACGACGAGTGGGCCGGAGTGCGGGAAAACCTGGAGAGGCGCCTGGCAGGGGCGCGGGAGGTGCGCAGTGCCTAAGCGCGAGGACATCCGCAAGATCCTCCTGATCGGCTCGGGGCCGATCGTGATCGGCCAGGCGGCCGAGTTCGACTACTCCGGCGTCCAAGCCTGCAAGGTGCTGCTGGAGGAGGGCTACGAAGTCGTCCTCGTCAACTCGAACCCGGCGACGATCATGACCGACCCCGAGTTCGCCACCCGCACCTACATCGAGCCGCTGCTGCCGGGACCGGTGACGAAGATCATCGAAAAGGAGCGGCCCGACGCGCTGCTGCCGACCCTCGGCGGCCAGACCGCGCTCAACATTGCGATGAACCTCTTCGAGGACGGGACGCTCGAGCGTCTCGGGGTCGAGCTGATCGGCGCCGACGCCGCCGCGATCCGCCGCGCCGAGGACCGCGAGGAGTTCCGCAAGACGATGAACGAGCACGGGCTGCGGATCCCGTGGTCGGTGACCGTCGAGAACGTCGCCGAGGTCGAGGAGAAGCTGGCGGCGGGCGAGATCTCGTTGCCGGCGATCGTCCGCCCCGCCTTCACGATGGGCGGCCAGGGCGGGGGGATCGGCAACACCGAGACCGAGCTCCTGCAGGTCGTCTCCGAGGGCCTCGCCGCCAGCCCGATCAACCAGGTCCTGGTCGAGGAGTCGGTGATCGGCTGGGGCGAGTTCGAGCTCGAGGTGATGCGCGACCGCAACGACAACGTCGTGATCATCTGCTCGATCGAGAACGTCGACCCGATGGGCGTCCACACGGGTGACTCGGTCACGGTCGCGCCGGCGCAGACGCTGACCGACCCGCTCTACCAGGACCTCCGCGACCAGGCGATCAAGGTGATCCGGGCGATCGGGGTCGAGACCGGCGGCTCCAACGTCCAGTTCGCCGTCGATCCGGAGAGCGGCGAGATCGTCGTCATCGAGATGAACCCGCGCGTCTCCCGCTCCTCCGCGCTCGCCTCGAAGGCGACCGGCTTCCCGATCGCGAAGATGGCGGCGAAGCTGGCGGTCGGCTATGCGCTGGAGGAGATCCCCAACGACATCACCCGCGCCACGCCCGCCTCCTTCGAGCCGACGATCGACTACGTGGTCACCAAGATCCCGCGCTTCGCCTTCGAGAAGTTCCCCGGCTCCGAGGGCAGGCTCTCGACCTACATGCAGAGCGTCGGCGAGTCGATGGCGATCGGCCGCACCTTCCGCGAGTCCTTCGCCAAGGCGATGCGTTCGCGCGAGCTCGACTCACCCGCTGAGATCCCCGAGTCAGACGAAGAGCTGCTGGCGGCGCTCGAGGTCCCCTGCGCCGAGCGCTTCGACCAGGTCCTCGCCGCCTTCGAGCGCGGCCTCGACGTCGAGGCCGTCCACGAGCGCTGCCTGGTCGACCGCTGGTTCCTGCGCGAGCTGCAGGCGCTGGCGACCGAAGGCGACGGGACCGACGGCCTCGTCCGCACTTACAAGGCGGTTGACACCTGCGCGGCGGAGTTCGAGGCGGCGACGCCCTACTACTACTCCGGCCACGAGCGCAGCCGGCACGACGGCTCGCCGCCGGCCTCGGAGATCCGCCGCGGCGACAACGACTCTGTCGTCATCCTCGGCGCCGGCCCGAACCGGATCGGCCAGGGGATCGAGTTCGACTACTGCTGCGTCCATGCGGCGATGACCGCGCGTGAGCTCGGGCGCGACGCGGTGATGGTCAACTGCAACCCCGAGACGGTCTCCACCGACTACGACACCTCCGACCGCCTCTACTTCGAGCCGCTGACCGCCGAGGACGTGCTCGCGGTCTGCGCCCAGGAGAACCCCGAGGGCGTGATCGTCCAGTTCGGCGGCCAGACGCCGCTGAAGCTGGCCCGCACCCTCGAAGAAGCGGGCGTGCGGCTGCTCGGCACCCCGGTCGACGCGATCGACCTCGCCGAGGACCGGGGCCGCTTCGGCGCGATGCTGCGGCGGCTCGGGGTCGAGCACCCGCCCTACGGCACCGCGCTCTCGGCCGAGGAGGCCGAGGTGATCGCCGAAGAGGTCGGCTTCCCGCTGCTGGTCCGGCCCTCCTACGTCCTCGGCGGCCGGGCGATGG
>Ga0207702_10000634_pt1 | contig 38461 bp, 35 predicted proteins | sample KBSCornC62_FD_184302 | JGI IMG/M metagenome (GOLD analysis project Ga0207702, IMG submission 184302) | Corn rhizosphere microbial communities from Kellogg Biological Station, Michigan, USA - KBS Corn C6-2 (SPAdes) (version 2) | ecosystem: Host-associated > Plants > Roots > Rhizosphere > Soil ... | reverse complement strand
CCCGGCTGCACAGCGCGCTCGGCTACCGAACGCCCAACGAGTTCGAGACCGCGACCAACAACCAGGACCTCGCGAAGGTAGCCTGATCAACTCATCAACCCTGTCCGTTGAAGCGGGGTAACCCCACTACACAACCTCCGCAGGACTCTGCGCACGAGACATCGATGATGCCGCGCGTCCGCGCCCGCCACATGGTCGATCAGGTCCGCCACGTTCGACCGTCGATCACCCAGGACGTCGACCTCCGAAAATCGCGTTCACTTCTTCAACCCGGCGCCCGTGCCGTCGCTAATCGAGTTGGTTCCCAGCCTCCTGACTGGCGCGGACGTCGCCATGCAAGCGGGCACCTTGGTCGAGGACGAGCTTGGGAAGCACGCGATCAACTGCCAGGACCGTGCTGGCTTCGTGATCAACGCGCTGCTCATCGCCTTTCGTGCCGTTGGCAATTCGCATGTTGGAGTCGGGATTCGCCACCGCCGAGGCCATGCAAGGGCTATAGACTCTGCGGTGCCCAGGGCCGCCCGACTCACCGGACGTGGTGGGCCGGCACGCGAATCGACGCCGCCCCGAGGATCGTTCGAGTTATCCGTAACGCCCTACTCGGCGTTATACGGGTGATCGTGTCAGGCGGCGGGTGTCGTCCACCCGGGGTGCTGATCATGGTGTCGGGTCTCCGAAGAGTTCTTCGCGGCCGCTGAGGCCGAGCAGGAAGACGAATCGTTGGAGGCCGCCGGCGAGTTCGTCGAGGTGGTAGTCGGCTTGGCCAACGAAGGCAGCGAGGCTGTCGGCGATGGTTTGGCGGTGGGCGCCGGAGATCCAGTCGGCGAGGAAGCCAAGCAGTTCGGCGAGTTCGGTGGCGCCGCTGCGGTCGAGGTTGATGTCACGCATGGTGGTCGCCCCGGTCGGCGTCGACCTGGCGGATGAGTCCGTCGAACAGTGCTGCTCGTTCGGCTTGGCCTCGTTCGCGGGCGTGGTCGGGTGAGGATGGGCAGGACGTGGACGCTCGTGCGGAAGTAGGCGCAGGCCTCGCAGACTCCATGCGGCGCCCTCGGGCCGCCTCGTCGAGCGATTGACCCACAGTTACCTGGGGTCGCTGGACCGGCCCTTTCGGGCACCGACCTCACATCAATCCTGCTCGGCGCACACGGACTCGCCCAGGCCTGGAGCCGGTGCGATGGCGGCGCAAGTGTGCATTCGCGAGCCCGGATATCACCGTCAGCTACAACGGGCTCGGCCGCTACTACGGACTCCCTGGTGTTCGAGTGATAGCGCGCGACTGATATGCCGACCCGCCTGGCGAAGGGCGAAGCGAAGCCTGACTGTGATCGGTGATCGGTGTTGGCGGTCCGAGTTTCTGGGTGCTCGAACGTTGGAAGGCGCTGGCCGGGCTCGGCCCGCGCCCGGAGGCGCGGTCCGTCGGTCATCCCGGCCGGCCCAACTAGCTCGGGGCGAAGGCCCGGGCGAGCACTCCGCCGTCGGCGACCAGGGAGTGCCCGGTGACCAGCGACGAGGCGTCGGATGCGAGGAACAGCGCCAGCGAGGCGATCTCGTCCGCGCGGCCGACGCGCTGCAGCGTCGACAGATCGGCGAGTTCGCGCTGGATGGCGCCCAGCGGATTGCCGTCGGGGGAGACGGGTCCTGGCGAGATCGCGTTGACGCGGATCGCCGGACCGAGGTCGACCGCGAGGTAGCGCGTCATCGTGGCGAGTGCGCTCTTCGATGCGCCGTAACCCATCAGGCCTTGCACGTATCCGGTGGCGGCGATGGACACCAAGTTGATGATCGAACCCGAGCCCCGTTCCCGCATGGTCGGTTCGAGAAGTTGGATGTAGCGGTAGGGCGCGAGGACGTTCCCTCGCCAGATCGCGTCCCATTGCTCGGACGTCATCTCGAGGGCCGGGCGCCGGCCGGCGAGCGGGCCGGCGTAGTAGGCGTTGTTGACGAGCACGTCGACGCCGCCGAACGCCTCGAGCACAGCGTCGACCGACCGGACGATGTCCTCATCGACCGTCACGTCGGCCGCGATCGCGACGATCTTGCCGGTGCTCAGCGACTCCAATTCGGCGCGGGCCTGCTCGAGTCCGGCTGCGTTCCGGGCCGTGATGATCACGTCTGCGCCGGCCGCGGCGAAGGCACGGGCAGTGGCCAGGCCGATGTTCTTGGTACCGCCGGTCACCAGTGCAACCTTGGCGTCAAGGCGCATCGAGCCGTTCGGGTGAGTATGCATGGGCGCGTTCATGTAGCGACGCTCCTTCGATCGGCGACCCTATCCCGGAATCGGCTGACGATACGGTCGAGATCGCGCCGGCGGCGGTGTGTCGTTCCGGCGAGCGAAACCGCCAAGATCGCTCGAACGCCGGACCTGGCTCGCGTGGGGCCACGCCAGGCGGAGTCACGTCGTTGCCGTCACGGCCGGACGGAGAGCGAGTCGACTGCCCGGGCCTTGTGCCGCGTGTCGGAACGAGGTGCTGAACGGCACGCCGGACGCGGGCGAGATCGAGCGGCTCGGCGCCTCGACGCCCGCGGACCGGAAGCCCTCGGGACATCGTGCGGGCAAGCCCGGGCGTCCCGATCGTCGACCGCATAGTGACAACCAACACCTCTATTACTACTGTGTGCAGGAATATTCACCAACTGAGGAGTGTCGATGGCGGTACCGGGTAGGTCATGGCGCGCAGCAGCTACCGGCGTGAGCGCGGTGACCTTGGCGGTCACCATGACCGCGTGCTCATCCAGTGGAGGCTCGAGCGGCGGCGGCACGGGTGACTGGACGATCGGCATACTCATGCCGACGACCGGCGCGCTGGGTGCGCTCGGGACGCAGATCGAGAACAGCACGAAGTTCGCCGTGGACCGGATCAACGCATCCGGTGGGGTGAAGGGTCACAAGCTCAAGCTCATCAAGTACGACACGGCGCTCGACCCGGGCACCGCGGCCTCCCAGTACACGAAGGGTGTCACCCAGGACCACGTGCTCGCCTTCGTCGGCCCGCTCACGTCGCCGGAGACAGCTGCGGTCATACCGTTGACCCAGCGGCGCCACGTGCCTATCACCATCGTCGGAGCCACCGATACTGCCTTCACGGTTCCGCCGAAGCCGTATGTCTTCCGGATCAGCAGCACGATCCAGAACGATGCGGCCGCCGCGGTCAACTACGCCGCGAAGCGCGGGTGCGAGCGACCGGCGCTGATGGGAGACACCGCGGTCACTGGTCGCGACTACATGGCGGCCGCTCGCGCGGAGTACAAGAAGTCCTTCGTCACCGAGCAGCCGTTCGCGGCCGATGCCACCGATCTGAGCCCGGAGCTGGCGAAGATACGGGCGGCGAAGGCGGACTGCATCCTCCTCGGCACCCTGAATTTGGGTGCCGTCGGTGGGATGGTGAAGAAGATGGCCGAATCCGGTTACGACATCCCGGTCATCGGCGACTCTGCCCTGACCCTCAATGTCTTCACCGGGGCCGCCGGTGCGGACTCACTCGCGAAGGTGCCGGTGTACGGCACCTCGATCGCCAACGTCGACAGCAGCGCGTTCAAGACGACCTTCGCGCCGTTCGCTCGGAAGTACGGAGGCCTGCCCAAGGGTGAGATCAACCCCGCTGCGTGGGACGCGGTGCACGTCATCGCTCACGCGCTCGGCGAGACCTCGGGCAAGGGCGGCGCCGCTCTGGAGGGCGCACTGCAGGGCTCCAGTGGCAGCAAGATTCAGACTCTCACCGGTCTGGACGCGAGCACCAACGGCTTCTCCGCGTCCCGGCACGACTGGGTCCCGCCGCAGGCGAGCCGGCTGCTGCGCAACGACGGCACGAACCTGACACTCGCCTACCAGGCGAGCGGAAGCTGAGGTCTCGGCGGTGTCGTCGCTGATCGCCATCCTCGTCGATGCGCTTGCCTTCGGGGCGGTCTACGCACTGGTCGCGGTGGGATTCAGCATCGTTCTGCGGGCCTCGCGGGTGGCGCAGTTCGGGGCGGGATACGTCGGTTTGCTGGGCGCGGTGCTGCTCGGCAACGTGTTCTCGGCGTTGCCGTCCTGGATCGGGCTCGTGCTGTGCGCGATCGCCGGCGCCGTGCTGGGTTTGGTGTTCTACGCGATGATCGTGGTCGGCCGGCGGCTCGGCGCCTCGGAAGTCCAACTCTCCCTGGCGTGCCTGGCCGCCGGCCTGCTGATCGGCGCCATCGTCGACTGGAGCCACAACGGTGGATTCTTCTCGGCCGGCCCGTTCGTCGGCGGGTACTTCACCATCGGCTCGGACGCAGTTCTGTGGAACGAGGTCGTCACCGCGATCATCGGGCTCGCCGTCTTGGGCTTGTTCTGCTTGGTCGTGTCACGGACGATGCTCGGCAAGGCGATGACCGCCGCCGCCAAGGCCCCTGACGTTGCGGCCGTCAGCGGGTTGCAGACGTCACGGGTCGTCATGATCGCGTGGGTGCTCGCCGGCACGGCCCTACTGCTCGCGGGATCCCTCTTCGGGGCCCTAGCGCCCGTGTCGAGCAACTCGGCGTTCCCGCTCGCGATCAAGGGCTTCGCTGGCGCGGTCGTCGGCGGTGTGGACAGCCCCGGGGGCGCCGCGCTCGGCGCGCTACTCCTGTCGGTGCTGGACGTGTTGTTCATCAGGTACGTGAACGCGTCCTACGACGAGATGTTCATCTTCGGCCTGCTGTTCGTCCTGCTCGCCTTCCGACCGTCGGGCCTGCGGCGCGGCGCGACGTTGCGCCTCGCATGAGGACTCCCACGTCGGCGTGGTGGCGAGACCGGCTGCGCAGCCCCGCCGTTCGAGTGTTCCTCGGGGGGATCGCCTTCGTCCTCGTTGGGCTGTCGATGAACGGCGACGGGTACTACCTCGGCCTCTACACGGTCGGGGTCTTCACCTACATCCTGGCGGTGAGCCTGAATCTCCTGCTCGGTTTTGCAGGACTGTTCGCGCTCGCCCAGCAGGCACTATTTGGGATGGGCGCATACACCATCGTGATCGTCGGGACGCGGGTCGGGTCCCTGCCGTGGATCGTGTGCCTGCTCATCGCGATGGCCGTGGCTGCGGTCGGCGGCCTGCTGCTCGCGCTGCCCACTGCACGGCTGCGCGGTGACTACCTCGCGCTCGCGACCCTTGCCTTCGCCGTCGGGTTCCAACAGCTCGTCAGCAACTGGATCTCGGTCACCGGAGGGTCGAGCGGGCTCGTCGATGTGCCGACCGCGCGCCTGTTCGGACACGACATCGAGCCACAGACCGATGCCTTCCTCTGGCTCGTCGGCGGGGCGGCCGCAGTCAGCTACCTGTGGTCGGCCTACCTGGTGCGGTCGAGGATCGGCCGCTGCCTGCACGCCCTGCGTGACAGCACGCTGGCCACCGAGAGCGTCGGCATCAACCCGACCGTCATCCGCGGGTTCGCTTTCGCGGTTTCGGGAGCGCTCGCCGGCTTGGGGGGCGGGCTTTTCGCGGCGTACCAGCTCGTCGTCGTCCCGACCCAGTACGGCTTCAGCCTGCTCATCCTGATCATCCTGGCCGTCCTCATCGGCGGGATAGGCACGGACGGCGGGCCGGTGGTCGGGGCAGTGCTCGTCACGGCGCTGCAGCGCTTCACGACGAGCCTGCATCCAGCCACGGCGACAGTCGTGTACGCGGCGATCCTGCTGGTCGTGATGCTGTCGTTCCGCGGCGGTGCCATCGGGCTGGCGCTGTCGCTGTGGCAACGAGTCCGACCGACGAACCACGCCCCGGCGGCGGGACCCAGTTGGGTGGGACCGAAGCCGGCGACGGCGGACCTGGGTCCGCTGCGAGACGGCCCGATCATCGATCGGCTGGCGATGACCGCGGTCGACGTCGTGTTCGGCGGTGTGCATGCACTCACCGGCGTGTCGCTGAGCCTGCGCCGGGGGGAGGTCGTGGGGCTCATCGGGCCCAACGGAGCCGGGAAGACTACCGCGGTCAACGCGATGACCGGAGTGATCCGGCCGGCCAAGGGCCGGGTCGAGGTCGGTGAAGCGTCCATGCTCGGTCGGCGGCCGTACCGCGTCGCGCGCATGGGTGTCGGCCGCACCTACCAGCATCCGCAGCTCTCGCCGGGACTGTCGGTGCTCGAGAACGTCATGCTCGGCTTCGACCGATCGGCCCGCGCGACACTCGTGGAAGCATCGGTGCACTCGCCCCGGTCGCGCGATGACGAGCGACGATTCCGCGCGGCCAGCGCGGAACTCCTGGACCGGGTCGGGGCGCAGGAGTTCGCCGACCGGGTCGCGGGCGCGGTGCCGTACGCCGTCCAGCGCAAGGTCGAACTCGCGCGCGTCCTCGCCGGCCGGCCGGCGTTCGTGCTTCTGGACGAACCGGCGGCCGGTCTCAACGACGACGAACGACACGAACTCGGTGCGGTGATCTCCTCGATCGCCGCCGAGGGAGGCCCGGGCGTGCTCGTCATCGAACACAACATGGACCTCGTGCGGCAGGTGTGCGCCCGCGTGGTGGTCCTCGTCAATGGATCGGTGCTGCTGTCTGGGCCGACCGACGAGGTTCTCCGGGATCCGCGGGTTGTCGAGGTGTATCTCGGCGCGCACGCGGAGGTCGTCCAAGAACAGGCCGAGGTCTCGAATGGCTGAACCGATTCTCGAGGTCCGCAACCTTCGTGCGGGCTACGGTCGCGGTCGCGACGTCCTGCGCGACGTCGAACTCACGGTCCAACCCGGGGAGTTCGTCAGCGTCCTCGGACCGAACGGAGCCGGCAAGTCGACGCTGATGAACACCCTCGCGGGGCGTCTTCCGGTCACGTCCGGCACCATTCTGTTCGCCGGCGAGGACATCACGCAGCTGCGCCCGGGGGAGCGGGTCGACCGCGGCCTGCAACTCGCACTCGAAGGGCACCGGGTGGTGTCTGAGCTGACCGTTGAGGACAACTTGCGCCTGGCCGTCTTCCGCATCCCGCGCCGTCTCGGGCGCGGCGAAGTCGAAGCGCGTTTGGCCGATGTCTTCGACCGGTTCCCGGTCCTGGCGAAGTTCCGCGCCAAGTCGGCCGGCATGCTCTCGGGGGGCGAGCAGCAGATGCTGGTGATCGGCCGGCTGCTGATGGGGCGCCCGCGACTCCTCCTGCTCGACGAACCCTCGCTCGGGCTGGCACCGGTCTTCGTCCAGCAGGTCTACCGGGAACTCGCCGCGTTTCACAGCGAGGAGCGCAGCATCCTGCTCGTCGAACAGAACGTCCAGGCGGCACTGGAGCTCTCGCACCGGACGTTCGTACTCAGCCTCGGCGTGATCACGGCCGGCCGGGAGAGCAAGGAGTGGAGCCAGAGCGATCTCGTCGGCAGCTACCTGCGGGGGTCCGGCGAACTCCCCGGGAACCTCTGAACGACGTGGTGCCGCGCGGTGTGCGGTCAGCTCGCAGAAGAACGCAGGTCGCCGACGACCGGCCCGTCCGTGGCCCAAACCGCGCACGTGTTGACCACCCTGGGCGCGATGTCGAGCACGCGCCGGTAGAACGGGGCGTACCCGGATTCCGGCAGGACGGGATCGTCCTCGTAGAGGGTCGAGACGTGGCTCAGTGCCATCGTCTGAGCGGCGTTCTGCGCCATGGTGTGCAGGTGGTTGCAGCTTCTCGTGCCCCCCAGCCGTTGGCGGAGTTCGGCGTTGAACCCTCCGGCGATGCGCAGGCCCACGATCCGCTGTACGTCGCTGATCGTGGACGGGCACGCACCGTGGGGGTGCGCACTCATGTCGGCCTCGGCGCGCGTGATCAACCAGTCTTGTTGGCGAACGGTCAGGGTGAGGCTCATTTCGTGCACCCGTTGGAATCCTCCAAGGGTGAGGCATTGGTCCTGGATGGTGGCCGAGACTTCAAAGTGGCCCGTGGTCGCGCTTCGTCTGACCACCGTTTGAGCCGACCGCTCGTAGAGGGTATCCGCATCCGGGCGCTCGACCGGCACCGAAGTGCCTTTGCTCGCAACCACCCCATCACTCCCTTTCAGCTCTGGCAATCATAGTCATCGATTGGTAGAACAGACAGTTGAGTCCTACTCGCGTCGCGTGGCCGATCGTTCGGGCGTCTCGGCCGAAGCGCGCTGACGGCGTCACGAGCACTTGCACCAACAACCGCAAACACAGAAGGTAGGCACGGCAATGGGTGATCTCGACGGCAAGGTCGTCTTCGTCTCGGGTGCGGCTCGCGGGCAGGGCCGGTCGCACGCGGTGACGCTCGCCAAGGCCGGTGCCCGGATCATCGGCTTCGACCTGTGCGGCCAGATCGACACGGTCCCCTTCGACATGGCGACACCGGACGATCTGGCCCTGACCCAGAAGATGGTCGCCGACGTGGGTGGCGAGATGGTCGCAGTCCAGGCCGACGTTCGCGACCAAGCAGCGGTCGACGCCGCCCTGGCACAGGGCCTCGAAGCGTTCGGCCGGGTCGACATCGTGCTCGGAAATGCGGGCATCATCAACAACTACCTCAAGACCTGGCAGATCGATGACGTCGATTTCCGCAACGTCATCGATGTCAACCTCGTCGGCGTGTGGCACACGGTCAAGGCCGCTATCCCGCACATGATCAAGCAGGGCGACGGCGGGGCGATCGTGCTGACCGGCTCGACCGCGTCGGTGTCGGGCATTCCGAACCTGGCACCGTATGTCGCGTCGAAACACGCCGTCCTGGGGATCATGCGCACTCTCGCCAAGGAGTTGGGTCGATACAAGATCCGGGTGAACGCCGTCATGCCCGGTAACTGCAACACCCCGATGTTTGACAATGAGGGCATCCACAAGCTCTACGTCCCGGACGCCGAGAACTTCTCGACGGAGACCTTCCTGGCGCGGGCGGCCTCCATGACGCCGATGCGCAATCCCTACGTCGAGCCCGAGGACATCTCCGCTGCGATCCTGTGGCTGGTCGGGCCGGCCGGCCACCTCGTCAGCGGCATCACCCTCCCGGTCGACGGTGGCGGAGCGACGCCGTGAGCACTGCGACCGCGACCGGCGTTGCGGTCGAACGCGTCGACCTGCCCGACGCAGACGTCGACGCGAAACTCGGCATCGTCCGCCTCGACGGTGCCGACCGGCTCAACGCGCTCGGCTGGGAGACGTTCCGCCGCTTGCGCGCCGCGTTCGACGAGCTCGCGGCGGACACGTCGGTCCGCGCCGTCGGCGTCATCGGTTCCGGCCGCGCCTTCAGCGCGGGTGGCGACCTGGCCGCGTACCGCACGCTGCAGAAGGATCCAGCTGCCTTCCCCCGGTACATGCAGGACGCGCACCGCGCCTTCGAGGGGCCGGCGGCGATGGACAAGCCAGTCGTCGCGCTCGTCAACGGCGTCGCGGTTGCGGGCGGTCTGGAACTCGTGATGTCCTGCGACTTCGCCTTCGCGGCGCGCTCGGCGCGGCTGGGGGACGGCCACATGAACTTCGGTCAGATGGGCGGAGGCGGCGCCCTGACCCTGCTCCCGCGGCTGATCGGGCTGGCCCGGGCGAGGGAACTGGTGTTCTCCGGCCGCCTGCTCTCCGCCGACGAGGCGCTCGACTGGGGCCTGGTGAACCGGGTCGTGGACGATGACCAGCTGCTGCCCGCGGCGATCGATTTCGCGACGTTGGTCGCGAATCACAGCCCCCTCGCGCTGGCCAACGTCAAGCGGATCATGACCGCCGGCTTCTTCGAGGGCACCGGAACGGCGCAAGCCATCTCGGTGGAGCGGGAGACGACGTTGCGGTACTGCCTCACCTCGTCGGACGCGCCGGAAGGGTTGGAGGCGTTCGCCGAACGGCGCAAGCCACGCTTCACCGGTCGATAGCCTCATCGGTGCCGTGGATCGGGCCGGCAGGCTCCGGCGAGATCGTCAGGACGGCGCCGGCTTCCTCAACCTGGCTACCACGGGCGGCCGCCGTTGGCGATGAGGAGCTCACCAGTGGTGTACGACGCGGCGTCGGAAGCGAGATAGATCGCCGCGCCGACCAACTCCTCGGGGCGGGCGAGCCGGCCGAGAGGTACCTGGGGCAGCAGGTAAGCATGGGAGAAGTGGCCATCAGGTTCACCGCCTGGGGTCGTGAGACCCGGGCACAGCGCGTTGACACGGATCGCGGGCGCTAGTTCGACGGCCAGTGAGCGGGTCAGCATCCACAGCCCCGCCTTCGAGGCCCCGTACGCTCCGGCGCCGGGGGTGGGCATGAGCCCGGACCCTGACATCACGTTGATGATCGACCCGTGACCGCTCGACGCCAACTGTGGTGCGAACCGCCGGCAGAACCGCCATGGACCCAGCAGGTTGACCGAAAGGACGTCGTCCCACAGCGACTCGGGAGTCTCGATCAGCGGCGTCACGTCCGGCGCCCCGGCATAAGCGTTGTTCATCAGGATGTCGATGGTCCCGGGCAACGTGCCGGCCGCTTCCGCCACGATCTCCGCCGCGTTGGGCGCGCCCACGTCGACCGATACCTCGACGACCCGCCGGCCGGTGCGTTCGCGTATCGCGGCTCCGTGCGCAGCCAGTCGCTCTTGGTTCCTGGCCACGAGCACCACGTCGGCACCAGCGGTGGCAAACCCCATGGAGACCGCCGCCCCGATGTTCCGGCTCGCCCCCGTGATCACCGCAGTTCGACCCACCAACGAGAACAGCGACAAGTCCACCGGTCCACCCTCAGACATGCAGCGAAACCTTTCGTGGGCGACCGAGTGCGGCAATGCGGCATACCGGTGATCGGAACTACCGCAGCGGGGCAAGGTTGACCGGCACGGCCGACATGTGAGGCATCGAATTGATCGGTTCGTAGTGTCGATCGGTGTCGATCAGCCGATTGACCGACGCGCCAGCCTGCTCGGCCGAAGCGTCGGCATCGGGTGGGTCGCCCCATCCGTGGGCCAGCGAGACGACGCCCGGGCGCAGCGCAGTGTCCTCCTGCGCGACGGCCACGACGCGTCCGTGAGCCGATTCGATCTCGACCTTGTCCCCTGGACGGATGCCCAGCGCAGGGAATTCGGAGGGATGCAGGTAGGCCGGGTTGAACGGCGTCCGTGCTCGCACCGTGTCGACGAACCTACCGTTCGAGTTGAACAGATCCCGCATGCGGCGCGACGCCAGTAGATGGGTGAACGCGCGGCCGTCGCGTTGCCACCTGCCGGGGCCGCTGTCCTCGGCGATGAACCCCCGCAGTTCACCCGCAACGTCGGCCGGCATCGGATCGAACCGGCCGTCAGCGTTCTCGTCGGCCGGTAACACGAACTCCTGCTCGATGGTGGCGTGTGCGCCGTGCGGATTGGCCTTCAGGTCGGCCAGCGTGTGCGGTGCTTCTTCCAGGAGGATCTCGAGTAGATCGTCGGTCGTCGGCGGGTTCTCCATGTCGAGTGGGCGCCGACGGTTGTAGATGATGGTCTTGCCGAGTCTCTTCGCCACCGACCAGAACACGTACCAGTCCTCGACGAGGTCCGCGCCTGCGGGCGGCGTGATGACCGGCGGAGTGTATTGGCCCCATGAGCCTGGCCAGTTCGGATAGACCGGCAAGTTCATCGGCAGGTCCGCGCGTTCGTACTGCATGAGGGGCGGCAGGACGTAGTGCGCAAACGTCGTCGTTGGGGTGGGCCACGGATCCACGCAGACAAGTAGGTCCAGCGCGGCCATTGCCCGTGCAGTCTTGTGCTGGTCCGGCCACGACGTCAGTGGGTCGCCGCCGCCCACGAGCAGCGCTCGGATCTGGCCCTCGCCCGGGGTGAGAATCTCGTCCGCGAGTGTTGCCGTGGTGCGGTCCTGGTAGAGGCGTCGAGCGCCGCGGATCCGGCTCGGACCGCTTCGCTCCCAGAAACGAAACGGCGGATCGACCTGCGCCTTCGCCACCCGGTTTCGGCCCATCGCGTTCACCCGGTGAACTCGCTGGCCGGCACGCAAATAGCGCCCGCAGATCACATTGAGCGTTTCGATCAGGTGGAACGAGAGATTCGAGAAGGGTGCCATCGACGTCCCCGTACCGGAGGTGACCGAGCCGATGTGCGCGTCGCGTGCGAACAGCTGGGCTACCCGACGCAGGGACCCGGCTTCCAGCCCTGCGCGCTGTTCGACGTAGGTCTCATTGAGAGGCTCGACCGCCCTGCGCAATTCCGCCATGCGCGCGTCCCCGACCCAGCGCGTGCAGAATTCCTTGTCCTCCCACCCCTCACTGAGGATGAGACGGATCAGCCCACCTGCGATGGCCGCGTCCTGCCCGGGATAGGGCTGGAGCGCGATGTCGGCCAGCTGAGCGGTCTCCGACGACCGCGGATCGATGGTGATCAGCTTGAGGCCGCGCTCGCGCGCGCGTCTCAGGGTCCGCACCGGGTCCGCCTGTAGGAAGGGAATCGCACCGTGGCTGACCAGTGGATTGGTGCCGAAGAATACCGCCACCTCCATGTCCTCGAGGCGCGGGTATCCGGCGACCCAGTTGCCGAGCCTCCCGGCGGTGACCATCTTGCCGGACTGATCGATGGTATGCGTCGAGAAGTACTGGTCGCAGTTGAAAGCGTTGAGAAAGCTCGTGAGCATGTACATGGCTGGGGTGTTGAACAGGAAACCGTTACCCATGAACGCAGCCATGGCCTGCTCACCGTGGCGGTCCAGGATTGCGCCCAGCTTCGCACCGATCTCGTCCAGCGCCTGCTCCGAGGAGATCTCGGCGTAGGAACCGTCCGCCGTTCGCTTCAGTGGGCGGAGTAGGCGGCGCGCCCCGTGGTGCGCGGCTTCCGCCTGCCGGCCCTTGAAGCAGAAGTAGCCGCGGGTGAGCGGATTGTCCTTGTCACCGCGCACGCCGACGATGCGATCGCTGGCGTCAATGGTCAGCACGACACCGCAACCGCCGGAACAGATGCGGCAGAACGAGACAGCATTCCGGGTTGGCATGTCGCTCGCGGATCGTTCCTCGCTCGCAGCGGCCATCAGGTACGGCCCTGCCCTTCTGCCCGGTTCCTCGATCGCCTTCAGGTCGATCCGGTCGTGACGTCTGACGTCGACGCCCAGGGCGAGTCCGGTGGAACCGCACCACCATCACGACCTCGTCGGCGCCGCCGGTCAATCGCCCCCTGCGCCATCCCCAGTCCGGTGATCCAGGCACGCTTGCACACGGCATAGGTAAGGCACGAGTTCCGGTTCCAGCCAATGGGATTCCGGGACGAGACCAAGGTGGCGGAGGGTCGCGATACGTCAGGAACGCAGCTTCCCGTTCGGCATCGGTGGAGAGGACGGCCGCGCCATGGTCAGCGGGCGGCGGCCTTCGGTGCTGATGCCTCGGTCGTAGGTAGCTGCCTTGGGCGGGACGGCCGGCGCGGCTCGTTCGGCGCCGCCCTCGCGAGCGAGTGGTCCGGCACCCGCTCGCTCGCCGCGCTGCGAAGTGACGCGGCCGGTACACCGAAGACGACGCGGCTCTGTTCGGGTGCCCGTCAGACACCGCGGACGTCGAACGAAGCGTTTCCGAAGTCGCCCGGGTGAGCGTCCCGAAACACGGCGGCATGCGGCAAGCCTGGCCGCCGCCGCATCACGGCAGCCGGATCACCTGCCCGGCGTAGGCGAGACCGGCGCCGAAGCCGATGAGTAGCGCGTGGCGGCCGCCCAGCTCGGGATGATCGCTGAGGAGTCGATCCAGGGCGATGGGGATCGAGGCGGCTGAAGCATTGCCGGATCGGCTGATGTCGGTGCTGACGTGCATCGTGGGAACGCCGAGGCGATTGGCCACGGCATCGATGATGCGTTTGTTGGCCTGGTGAGGGATGAAGGCCGCGAGGTCGGCGAGCCGGAGTCCGGCACGGTGGCAGATCTCGAGGGCGAGGGTCGGGACGGTCTCGACGGCCCAACGGAACACTTCTCGTCCCATCATCTCGAGCAGACCGTCGTTGCGGCAGGCGATGAGGGCCGCGCGGGTGCCATCGCTACCGCAGACAAGGGGTCCGATCGCGGCGTTGCTGCGGTCGGTCGCGGTGAGCACGGCGGCGCCGGCGCCGTCGCCGAAGATGATGGAGGTCGCGAGGTCGGCCGGGTCGAGTAGCGCGCTCATCTGCTCGGCGGCGACGACAAGGACGGTAGTCGCCGCACCGGTGCGGATCAGGTTGTCCGCGGTGCTCAGCGCGTAGCAGAACCCGCTGCACGCGGCGTTGAGGTACATCCGGCCGGCGCGCGGGGCGATTGCATGAGCAAGGTCATCGGCGGTGGGTGCGGTGATGCTGCAGGACGCGGTGAGGACGAGATCCACTTCGGCGGCCGCCAGCCCCGCGCGGTCGAGGGCCGTGCGGGCCGCGTCCACGGCAAGGGCTACTACGTCGCCACCGTGGTCCAGGCGGCGCACCTGGTCGATGCCCGTCCGGTCGCGCACCCAGTCAGCGGTGCGGTCGAACGGCCGACCGAGATCGGCGGCCGTGACTATCCGGTCCGGTTGTGCGGACGCGACGGCGAGCAGGCGCGATCCGACGAGGTGCGCACTGCTGGCCCCCAGGGTTGGCCACGTCGGAGCGTGGATCATCGGGCGTTGCGGCGGTACTGGCGACCGACGTCGCGCAACGCGTCGGTGAACAGTTCGCGATCGCGATGTCCGCCGGCGATGTCGGGAGCGAGGCTGCGCGTTGACGAGTTGGATGGCCAGGGCGCGGTGCACGGATCCGGCAGCCGGATCGGACGTGACGGCACGTGCGAGGCAGGGGTGGACATGGCACTCCCGGGCGCGGACGATTACTCGGACGTCCTACTATTTGGGCTACCCATCGGTAAGCGGACGGAACGTGGCCACGATCACCGGGGACCTCGGGCACGGCCTCGCCTGGTCGACCGATGGGCCTTCACGGGGTGCGAGCCGTCGCTGCTGACGGCGCGACACCACCATCAACGTGACTTTCCTGACCGGAGGCCCAATGTCCCAGCTCGTGCACACCCGCCAGCACGGTCGGGTGCTCGTCGTGCGCCTGAACCGCCCGGCGGCCCGCAATGCGCTCAGTCTCGAGTTGGCGCTCTCGTTGGCCGGTGCCTTCGCGTCAGTTCCATCCAGCACCGGAGCGATCGCACTGCTTGCCGACGGCGACCATTTCTGCGTCGGTGGCGATGTTCGGGCGATGGCGGCGGACGACGAGCCGGCCGCGTTCGTCCGCGAACTCGCCGACAACTTCCATGGTGTCATCCGAGCGGTCGCGACCGCGGTCCCCGTGGTCTGCGGCGTGCAGGGCTGGGCGGCCGGCGCCGGCCTCAGCCTCGCCCTCGCAACTGACGTGGTGATCGCTGCGGACGACGCGTCGTTCCAACCGGCCTACCCCGCCATCGGCGCCACCCCCGATGGCGGTCTCACGTGGACGCTGCCCCGCGCCATCGGCGAACGGCGCGCGCGCTCCCTGCTGCTGCGCAATGCGGTCGTCTCAGCCGCCGACGCCCTGACCCTCGGCCTTATCGATCGGGTTGTGCCCCGCGCCGAACTCGAGCCGGCCGTCCTCGCCGAGGCCGCGGAACTTGCCGGCGGCGCCCGACAGGCGCTGCTCGGCACGAAGCGTCTGCTGAGCGCATCTGCTTCCGCGCAGCTCACCGACCAGTTGGATGCCGAGGCCATCTCCATCGCCGAGCACATCGGCTCGCCCGAAGGCCGAGAGGGTGTCGCCGCCTTCATCGGTCGCCGCAGGCCGGAATTCACGACTGCCGGAGGCTGACCGGTCCCGAGTTCGCGACCCCCGTTGCTGAGATCGCGGCCGAGCTCGGGGCGGATCAGACGGTGGGTGCGGGATCGAGCTGCGCACGCAACACGTGCTTCTGCACCTTGCCCGCCGGTGTCCTCGGGAACTCCTCGACGATCGTGATGTGCTCCGGGTGCTTGTGGCGGGCGAGACCTCGGACGGTGAGGTAAGCGTCGAGTTCCTCGACGCCGGGCACGAGCTCGGCCGTGTCGGCGGGGATGACGAACGCGCCGACCCGTTCGCCCAGACGCGGATCCGGGACGCCGACGACTGCAACGTCCTCGATCTGCGGGTGGGTGCGCACCTCGTCCTCGACCTCGCCGGCCGAGATGTTGACGCCACCTCGGATGATGAGGTCCTTGATCCGGCCCTGGCAGCGCAGGTACCCGTCCGCGTCCAGGTAGCCGAGATCTCCTGTGTGCAGCCAGCCGTCGGGAACGGCGGCTTCGGTGAGGTCCGGGCGCTCGTAGTAGCCATGGAACAGGGCCGCGCCACGAACCTGGATCTCCCCGATCTCGTTCGGCGCTGCGTCGTGGCCGTCGGCCGTCCGGATGCGCAGCTGCCAACCTGGGAGCACCCGGCCGTCCGAACTGACGACCTTCTCGGCCGGATCGCCGGGTCGCACCACTGTCACCATCCCGGTCTCGCTCATCCCCCAGACCGGGCAGATCGACACGTTGGGCAGGGCCTCGCGGGCATCGCGCGCGATGCTGGGCGGGATCGGCGCCCCGCCGCAGGCGAACACTCTCAACGAGGCGAGCCGCCGGCGCTCCTCCTCCGGCAGCTTGGTCAGGTCGTAGAGGAAGGGGGTGGCGCCGAGGGCCCACGTCACCCCGTACTTCTCGATCAGGACGGCGGCCTCGCCCGGGTTCCACTTGTCCTGGACCAGCAGTGTGGTTCCCAGCGCAAGGGCGAGCCGAACCCCGTACTGCAGGCCGGAGGCATGGGCCAGCGGCGAGGGCGCGAACAGGACGTCAGATCCGTCCAGCCCGTACTCGGCGGCGGCGGCCTGGAGGGTGCCGCCGACGGTGTTGCGGTGCGTGTGCAGGACCAGCTTCGGCGTGCCGGTCGTACCCGATGTCGCCATGATGATCGTGACGTCGTCGGGGTCGGGAGGAGCACCGATGGTTGCCGACGAGTCGTGCTGGTCGGGGACCCGCAGGACGCCGCCCTCGATCGGCCACAGGTGCGTCATGGATGGGACGGTGCGACGCACCTCCTCGTAGACCTCGGCGTCGGGACAGGCGCGATGGCTCGGGTTACACACCAGCGCCCGGCTACGACTGGCATTCGCGATGACCGCAAGTTCAGTGAGGCGGTAGTTGATGGGCACCGGCAGCGTGATCGCACCGAGCCGGGTCAACGCCAGGTGGGCGAGGACGAACTCGTAACGGTTCGGCAGCTGCAGTATGACGACGTCGCCGGAGCGCAGGCCTTCGTGGTGCCAGTGTGCGGCCAACGCGGCGGCCTCCTGGACGAGCGTGCCGTAGGCGACCTCCCCGTTCGCCGGGCACACGACCGCCGTGCGATTCGCCGGTGCGGCGATCGTGAGGTCCCACAGCGTCTGGGCCTCGTACAGGCCAGCAGCCGCCAGTTCGGCGAGGAAGCCTTCGTCGATGATCGCGTCAGCGCGCATGACGTTCTCCTTGGGTGCTAGATGAGTTCAGGAGTTCGGGAACAGCGAGCCGATGAGCTCGCGGCGTTCGTGGTCGGTGCGCCCGCGCAGATCGGCCTGCCCGTACTCGGTTACGACGATGTCGACGGCTGAGCGGGGCGTGGAGACCGGTGCCTGCAGGTGGTCGACGAGCGTCGACCGTCCGCCTCGCGTCGACGGCAGCGCGACGATGCTCAGCCCGCCGGGCGAGCGGCTCCCGGCGCTGGCGTAGTCGGCGTGGCCCCCGATGCCGGCGATCTGGCGACCGCCGACCGACTCGATGTTGAGCTGTCCGACTCGATCGATCTGGAGGGCCGTGTTGATAGCGACGAGTGGTCGGCCGGCGAGACGCGACGGGTCATGAGTGACCTCGATGCGGTCGAGGAACTCCTTCTCATCAGCCCACTCGCACAGCCGCGCCGAACCGAACAGGTAGGTGCCCAGCGGGCGCCCGAGGAGCAACTCGCGTTCCGCCAGATCGACGACGGCGTCGGTGAGGACGCCCGAATCGACCATGACCGGCCGGTCGATCGCCTGCACGGTGGCCTCGCCGATCGATCCCGGCCCGAACTGGACGGCGGCGCCGTGGGGGACGAGGCTCGCGACTGTCTTGCCGATACTGGCGGCCACGTCGTCCACGCGGGCGCGGTGCGGCGCGAGGGGCGGGCGGTCGCTCTCCCCGACGACCCGCAGCGGCAGACCGTCCAGCAGTCCGGCCCGGGCCGCGGCCGTACCGTGCGATCGCAGCTCGACCAGGCAGGCGGACGAGAGTTCGGCCGCCGTCAGGACCCAGGAAACTTCGGTACCCAGGGCAAGCCCGCGTTTCGTCTCCACCGCGCTGAGCACGGTGACGTCGGGACGCCACGGCCCGGTCAGCAACGCGGGCAGCTGGGAGACGTTGGTCGGGGCGTACTGCACCGAGCCGGCGGCGATGCCGCTGGCCAGGCCGTATCCCGCCATGAACGTGCGCACGTCGTCGAACGCATCGAATTCCAGCCCCGGTGGGCACTCCACGAGCCATCCGGTGATCAACCGCACGCCGCCGACCTCGCGGGCGCGTTTGGTCAGGGCGGCGCAGGCGTCGTAGGGCATGCCGATCCCGTCGCCCAACGCCACCGTCACGCCGGGCTGAATGACCCGGTCGAACTCGTCGCCTGCCACCCGCGTGACCTTTCTGATGGACGGGGCTGTGGCGCCCACCGTGGAACCGGGCTAATAGTATGCATAGATGTCGCCCTCAAGTAAGGGCCAGGCCAGGGAAAGGGAGGCGCCGTGAACTTCTCATTCGATGAGCAGCAGCGCGAGTTCGCCGCCACGATGCGCCGCGCGCTGGACGACCGGGCGCCGCTGGCGAGATGGCTGCACCCGATGGACGACGACCCGGCGTGGCTCCTCGTTGCCACGGAACTGCAGGCGGTCGCGCCCGACCTCGCCGAGGACGACGGTGGCCTGGGCTTGTCGGCGGTGGAGCTGGCGATCACCGCCGAGGAGCTGGGGCGGATCGTCGCTCCGGCCGCCTTCGTCGCGGGGGTCTTCGCGCAGGGGTTGCTGGTCGCAGGTGGCGACGCCACCCATGACGCGTTGTGCGAGTCCGCCGCCGGCCGGCGCCTCCTGCTCGGTGCCGATCCGTCCGGTGATTGGGCGGTTCTGCACCTCGAGGCTGACGGACGACTGAGCGGAACCTTCCTCGCGCCGATCGGTGCCCGGACGGCGGATCTGCTCGTGGCCGTTGCCGTCCGGCCCGACGGCAGCCGCGCTCTGGTCGCCGGATCTCTGTCGGGCGCGATCGTGCAGCCGCTCGCGAGCATCGACCCGACTGCCGGCAGCGCGCGCGTGGTGTTCGATCACCATCCCGTTTCCACGTACGAGGTCGCGGACGTCGACGGCGCAATCGCCTCGGCCCGCCGTCGCGCCCGCCTCGCGGTCGCCGCACAGGCCCTCGGAGGCGCCCGAGCCTGCTTGGCGCTGACCGCGCAGTACGCGACCCAGCGCGAGCAGTTCGGCGTCCCCATCGGCAGCTTCCAGGCGGTGAAGCACCGGTTGGCCGACCTGTTCGTCGAGACCGAACTGGCGGCCTCCGCCGTTTACCTGGCGGCGTGCGAGATCGAGGCGGACGCCGCCGAGGCCGCGACCGACACCGCGTACGAGGTCGCGACGGCGACCTACCGGCGGGCGGCGGGTGACTGCGTCCAGCTGCACGGCGGAATCGGGTTCACCTGGGAGCACGTCGCCCACCTGCACCTCGAGCGAGCATCCCTGCTCGCCGTCCTCGCGCCGGGCCGGACCCGGGCGGAGCGATACGAGCTGCCCGCATCGGTCGACGCATGATCGCGCGGGTGGAGGTGACGCCGGGCAGCGTTCGGGTCCTGAGCGTCGGGGCCGCCGCCTCGTTACCGCCCGGTCAGGCCCGGGTCGCCGTGGCTGCGTGTGGGCTCTGCGGTACCGACCTGCACCTGTACGCGGGCATGAAGATGCCCCCCGGCGCGGGCTACCCCGTCCACCCCGGGCACGAGGTCGCCGGCACCGTCGTCGAACTCGGTCCCGGCTGCGACGACCAGATCCCGGTCGGTACGCAGGTCGTCCTGCACCCGCTGGCCGAGTGCGGAGCCTGTTCCGACTGCCGCGCCGGCCGCCCCGACCGGTGCGCGGGGGGCGAGGTGCTCGGCCTGCACCGGCCGGGCGGACTCGCCGGCGAGGTCGTGTGGCCGGTGTCTCGCATGGTGGCGGTGCCCGGGCTCGATCCGCGGTACGCCGCGGTGCTCGCCGACGCGGTGGCGACCGCCAAGCGAGCCTGGGACAAGGCGCAGGTGCCGGCGGGGGGCGCTCTGTGCGTGCTCGGCGCCGGCGGTGTCGGCACCCACGTGCTCCAACTGGCAAGGCTGATCGATCCGACCGTCCGCCTCACCGGTGTGGTGCACTCGCCCGGCAGCGTCGATCGGCTTCGCGGCGCCGGCTACGACGCCGTCGTGAGCGGATCGGACCTGCGACCGTACGGCCCGTTCGACGCGGTGGTGGATTTCAGCGGTGATCCCGCCGGTCCGGCCCTGGCCCTGCGAAACCTGCGGCCGGGCGGCACGCTCGTCTTCGGGTCCGTCCTCGAGGGTGATCTTGCGCTGGGCGCGGCCCAGCGGCTGCAGGTGCGGGAGCTGGTGGTCGCCGGCGTCTACTCCTCGACGATGGACGATCTGCGGGCCGTGGCCGAGCTGGCGGTGTCGGGTGGGTTGGACCTCGCAGGCAGTGTCACCCACGAATTCCCGCTCGCCGAAGCGAGTGAGGCGTTTCGGACGCTCGCCGCGCGGCCGCCCGGAATGGTCCGGGTCGTCGTGACGGTTCCGTAGACGCTAGCCTCTAATCTCTGAACATGGTTAGTATGATTCCGCCCGACTCCTTGTCCGGGCAGAAGGGGGTGATCGCGGTGGGAGTGGATGCGGAGCGCCAGCAACTCATCGAACTCGTCCGCGACTTCGCGAAGGCCGAGGTCGCCCCGCGCGTTCGTGAATACGACCGGGACGAGCATCTCCCGCGGGAGATCCTCGAGAAGATGGCGCAGCTCGGCCTGTTCGGCGGCACCATCGATGAGCGCTGGGGCGGTGCGGGCATGAACAACCGCACCTTCTCGGCCGTCATCGAAGAGATCTCGCGGTACGACCACTGTCTCGGCGTGCTGATGAGCATGCCGTCGGCGCTCGTCGGTGCGGGGATCGAGCGATTCGGCACCGACCACCAGAAGGAGCGCTGGCTGCGACCGCTGGCCGCCGGCGAGATCTTCGGGGGCGCCGGGGTCACGGAGCCGCAGTCGGGTTCCGACGTTGCCGGCCTGCGAACGACTTACACGGTCGACGGTGACGAGTACGTCCTGAACGGATCGAAGACCTGGATCTCCAACCTCGACATCGCCTCCTTCTTCGTCACGTTCGCCACGGTCGACCCGTCGAAGCGGCAATCCGGGATAACCGCGTTCATCGTCCCGAAGGACACCCCGGGCCTTTCCGTGCACCCGTTCAAGAACAAGATGGGATTTCGGCCGATGTGCACCGGGGAGTTGGTCCTCGACGGTGTGCGCCTCGGCCCGGAAGCCCGTCTCGGTGAGGTGGGCAACGGCTTCGCGGTGGCGATGACCGCCGTCGAGAGAGGGCGCCTCGCGGTGGCGTCGCGGGCGATCGGCGCTGCGCAGCAATGCCTGGACGCCTCCGTGCGTTACGCCCGCGAGCGGGTCATCCGCAACCGCCCGATCGGGGACCATCAGATGGTGCAGAAGAAGATCGCCGACATGGCGACCGAGATCCGGGCCGCCCGCCTGCTCGTGCTCGAGTGCGCCGACGCGCTCGACCGCGGCGAACGGGCGCGCCAGCTGACGAGCATGGCGAAGATGCACGCTTCGGACGTCATGCAGCGCGCGGCCACGGAGGCGGTGCAGATCCACGGCGCCTACGGCGTATCCGACGAGTACCCGGTCGCCCGGCTCTACCGTGACGCGAAGGTGTTCCAGATCGTCGAAGGCGCCAACGACATCCATCGCAGCCTCATCGCCCGGGAACTGCTCAGCCCCAGGTCGGAGAAGGTATGAGTTACGTAGTCTCACTCGGCCAGTACCAACCCGTGTGGGAGGAGGGTGGGCAGCGCGTCACCGGGCCGGACGAGGATCTGATCACCCTCGCCGTCGCGGCCGGCCGGTTGGCCCTGGGCGGTCACAATCCGCCGCAGCGCGTCGTCCTCCTCTCTGCCGAGCCGGAGTACCTCGACGGCGTACCGCTGCCGGTCCTCCTCCGTGGCCTCGACCTTTCGCCCGAAGTGCCGGCCGAGCTTCGGGTCGGCGGAGCGCCGGCCGTCCTGGACGCGGTCGCGAGCGCCGCGCCCGGGACGCTGGTCATCGGTGTCAGCACCGGCCGCGGCGCCGCCGCGGGGGCCGCCCTGGTCCATGACCGGGGAATGCTGCTCGAGGATCGCAGCACCGTTGCCAACAGCCTGCCCATGCGAGTGCAGAGCGTCCACGCCCACCAGACGCACGTCTACGCGGACGGCCGGGTCGAACGCGAACTCGGCTGGAAGCCGACGATCGAAGCGCTGGCCGGCGGGCACGACAAGCCGATGGTGGTCGGCATCGACGCCAAGGACGCGAAGCGGCTCGGCGGCCGGATCATCGACGGAATACCGGCCGGCGCGGCCGGCCCGCTCTTCGCGCTTGGCGGCATGGCCGAACAGCTCGAAGGCGGGCGACTCGTGGCGATCGATGCTGCGATCGGCGCGGCGGTGACCGCCTCGGCGGTCGGCGAGATAACGGTGACGCGCGATGTCCGCCCACCGCTGCCGGCCGCGGCCCGCCCGCGTCTGGTCGGCGCCGAGCTCACGATCCCGTTCTCGATGCCGAGTTACGAACGGGCGGTGGTCGAGAAGCTCACGCTGACCGCGATGCGCTGCCCACAGTGCGGCACCGAGGCGTACCCCCGCCGGGAGCGGTGCATCACATGCGGGCGCATGGGCGACGGTGAGGCGTTCCGGCTCCCGCGCTCGGGCGAGATCTACTCGACGGTGACGGTCTACGCCCCGGTGCCAGGAGTACCGACCCCGCGCGCGCTGGCCATCGTCTCGCTGCTGCCCACGACGGTCCGCGTCCTCGCGGTCGTCACCGATGCGACTCCCGACGCAGCGCGGATCGGGGGGAGGGGCGAGCTCGTCCTGCGACTCGTCGCGATCCGGGAAGGCGTCCCCGACTACGGCTACGCATTCCGACCGGAGGTAGCGGCATGAGACGCGTCGCGATGGTGGGCGCCGGGATGATCCCGTTCGGCGAGCTGTTCGACACCGGCATGAAGGAGATGCTGCCGCGCACGCTCGCCGCGGCGCTCGCGTCGGTGGACAAGGGCATGACGGCCGCCGAGCTGCAGGCCGCGTGGTTCGGCAACCTCCAGCCGAGTGACGGTTTTCCCGCCGGCGTGCTCGCCGACTCGTGCGGGCTGCTGGACATCCCCGTCACGCGGGTCGAGAACCAGTGCGCCACCGGCAACGACGCGATCCGGAACGCGGCGCTCGCCGTCGGCAGCGGACAGGTCGACGTCGCGCTGGCGATCGGCGCCGACAAGACCCGCGAGACCTCGACGCTGTCGACGTTCTGGGACTGGATGGGCATGGCCCGCGACAAGGCGTGGGACTACCCGCTCGGCCTGATCGCGCCAGCCAGCTTCGCCATGCACGTCGCCCGGTTCATGCACGAGTTCGACGTCCGTCCCGAGCACCTGGCCATGGTGGCGGTGAAGAACCACCACAACGCGGTGACCAATCCGAACGCGCACCTGCGCTTCGAGGTCACTGTGGAGCAGGTGCTGGCCGCCCCCAGGGTGGCCGGGCCGTTCGGCGTCCTCGACTGCTCGCCCCAGAGCGACGGCGCTGCTGCCGTCGTCCTGGTTGCCGAGAAATTCGCCGACCGGTACACCGACCGTCCGGTGTGGGTGCGTGGCTTCGGTCTTGCCCTGGACCGGGTGATGCACGCGCACAAGCACGACATGACGACGTTCCCTTCGACCCTCCGGGCGGCGAAGGCCGCCTTCGCGATGGCCGGCATCCAGCCGAGCGACATCGACGTGGCCGAACTGCACGACTGCTTCAGCGGCGTTGAGCTGATGAACTACGAGGATCTCGGTTTCTGCGAGCGCGGCGGTGCCGCCAAGCTCATCGAGTCGGGTGAGACCGCCGTCGGCGGCCGGCTGCCGGTCAACCCCAGCGGCGGCCTCAAGGCGAAGGGTCACCCGCCAGGCGCGACCGGTGTCGCGCAGTGCGTCGAGCTGTTCGAGCAACTGCGCGGCCAGGCGCACAACCAGGTCGACGGTGCGCGGTGGGGTCTTGCGCAGAACGTCGGCGGCCCGACCGCCGTTTCGGCCGTGACCATCCTGGAGGCGAACCCGTGATCGCTTCGTCGGCGGTGGTGGTGACCGGCGCTGGCCAGGGTCTCGGGGCCGCGGTGGCGCGGTCCTTCGCCGCGGACGGAGCCCCGGTCGTCCTCGTCGACGTCGGGCCGGAGGGCGTCGAGGCGGTCGCCGGCGAGATCACCGCCGCCGGCGGCCGGGCGTTGGCAACGGTCGCCGACGTCCGGGACGAGGGCGCGGTGCAGGACGTGGCCGACCGATGCTTGGCCGAGTTCGGCCCGCCGGCCGTGTGGATCAACAACGCCGGCATCACGCGGCCCGCGCTGTTGCACAAGATGTCGCTGGCCGATTTCGCGTCAGTCCTCGAGGTCCACGTCCACGGGACGTTCCTCGGGATCCGGGCGGCGGCGCGACAGATGATCGACAGCGAGAAGGGCGGGGTCATCCTCAACGTCACGTCCTCGGCCGGCTTGCAGGGCACGGTCGGGCAGATCAACTATTCGGCCGCCAAGGGCGCCATCACCGCCATGACGAAGTCGGCCGCCAAGGAGTTGGCGCGTCACGGCATCCGGGTCAACGCCGTCGCCCCGGTGGCGGCGACGCCGATGACCGAGAAGATCCGTACCGACGAGAAGCTCCAGCAGCGCTATCTGGCCAACATCCCGCTCGGCCGCTTCGCCGAGCCGGACGAGGTGTCATCGGCGTTCCGGTACCTGGCGTCCCCGGCCGCTGCGTACATCACCGGACAGGTGTTGTGCATCGATGGCGGCCTCTACATGGCCAGCTGACGTGGACCTGCAGCTCAGTGCCTCGGAACGGGAGTTCCGCGAACGCCTCTGCAGGTGGCTCGATGCCGTAGAGCGGCCGCCGGGGCTGCGTGACTTCGGCGCGACGCCGACGGAGGACGACATCCCGCCGGCCCGTGCGTGGCAGCGGTTGCTGCACGACGCCGGTTGGGCGGCGTTGCCGTGGCCCGCACCGCACGGTCCTGGGGCGACTCCGGCCGAGCAGGCGATCTTCGCCGAGGAGACGGCGCGCCGCGGCCTGCCGCGGCAGCTGAGCTTCGTGACCATGGAACTGGCCGGCCCCATCGTGCTGCGCCACGGCCGCCGTCAGCAGATCGAGTCGATGGTCGAACCCATGAAGCGCGGTGACGCCATCTGGTGCCAGCTGTTCTCCGAGCCGTCAGCCGGCTCCGACCTCGCCGCATTGCGCACGTCCGCGCGACCGTACGGCGACAGCTGGGTGGTCAACGGCCAGAAGATCTGGACCAGTGGCGCGCATTACGCCGACTTCGGCCTCCTGCTGGCCCGCACGGAGCCGGAGTCCGAACGGCACCGGGGCATCAGCTGCTTCGCCCTTCCGATGGATCGCGACGGCATCGAGATTCGTCCGATTCGGCAGCTGGACGGCGAGCGCAAGTTCAACGAGGTCTACCTCACCGATGTACGCGTGGGTCCGGACGATCTGATCGGTGCTCGCGGTGACGGCTGGAAGGTGGGGCTGTCGGTGCTCGGCAGCGAGCGCCGGATGCTCGGCTCGATCGCGATCGGTCTCGACGCCGCACTGTGGGCGCTGCGTCGTGACGTCGAGGAGGAAGGCCGCAGTAACCCGGAGTTCCGCGATCGGTGGGTCGCACTGCAGACCCGCGTACGGCTGCTGCGGTGGACCTGGTTCCGGTACCTGTCAGAGTCCGAAGGGGGCGTCGACCCGCGCACGTCCGTGCTGAAGCTCGTGTCCTCGGAGCTGCAGCAGAGCGTCGCCCAGTTGGCCCGGGACGGTCTGGGACCGTCGTGGGCGGTCGCGCCGCAATGGGAGTCCTGGCGGCACCAGTTCCTGGCATCGCACGGGGCCACCATCGCCGGGGGGACGTCCGAGATCCAGCGCAACATCCTCGGCGAGCGGGTCCTCGGGCTGCCCCGCTGACGCCATCGACCAGCACCGACCGGATGCGAAAGGAACTGTCATGGGAGCCGTCGACTACTGGTGCAACATCTTCACGGAGGACGGCATCAAGCGGACGTTCGAGGGGCCGGCCGAGGTCGCCGATGTGGTCAAGTGGTGGGGTCTGAAGTTCACGGGGAGGACCACCAGCGAGTTCCTCGAGTACATGGATGACGCGAACGTCGATCACGTGCTCATCCCGTCCGCGAAGATGGCCTCGTACCAGACCCGCCAGTTGATCTGGGACATCACGGAGGACGACGTCTGCGAGCTGGCCCGGGAGGGTTCCGGACGCATCCACGGGCTGTTCGGCATCAACCCGTGGGAGGGGATGAGCGGTGTCCGTCGGCTGCAGGAGTCGGTCGCCGACGGGGTGTTCGTCGGCGCCCACCTGCACACCTACGGCTTCGGCATTCCGGTGAACGATCGCAAGTACTACCCCTTCTACGCCAAGTGCGCCGAGCTCGGCGTGCCGGTCGTCATGCAGGTCGGCCACTCGGCCGAACGGATGCCGTCGGAGATGGGTCGGCCGTTGCACGTCGACGACATCGCGCTCGACTTCCCCGAGCTGACCATTGTCGGAGCCCACACGGGCTGGCCGTGGGTCGAAGAGATGATCGCCTTGGCCTGGAAGCACCGCAACGTCTACGTCGGCACCTCTGCGCACCACCCGAAGTACCTCGACCGCTCGCTAGTCGCGTTCGCCAACTCGCGCGGCAAGGGCAAGGTGATGTGGGGCACCGACTACCCGGTCATGGACTACCGCGACGCGCTGACGGCGATCGACGGGCTGGGTCTGAAGGACGACGCGAAGGCGTTGTTCGTCGGCGATGCCGCTCGTTCGGTGTTCAAGCTGGCGTGAGAGGGCGCGGACCGAGATGAGCGAGACCGATGGGTTCGACCCCACCCCCGATCAGAACGAGCTGCGCGCCAGCGTTCGGTCGTTCGCGCGGCGGGAGCTCGCCTCGACCTATCTCGCACGCGCCCAGTCAACGGAGTTCCCCTGGAAGCCGCTGCACTCGCTCGGCGAGCTGGGACTGCTGCAGTTGTTGTGCCCGCCGGAGTTCGGTGGGCCGCCGGAGCCGGCGTACGTCGGCGCCGGCATCGCGGTCGAGGAACTCGCCCACGCCGACTTCAACATCGCCAACGTCCTGATCCCGCCGTTGATCATCAGCTACATCCTGAGCCAATTCGGATCCGGCGAACAGCAGCAGACCTGGCTACCCCCCTTGTGTGCGGGCGAGACGTTCGTCGCCCTCGGCCTCACCGAACCCGAAGTGGGTTCGGACGCGGCGTCGCTGCGCACGCGCGCCACCCGGGTCGACGGCGGCTGGCTCATCAACGGGGAAAAGACGTCGATCACGGCCGTCCCGCATGCGCAGGCATGTGTCGTCTTCGCGCGCACCGGCGGTCGCGGTGCGCGCGGCGTGAGCGCCTTTCTCGTGCCGCTCGATGCCGCGGGAGTCTCCCAAGCCTCCATCCCCGACCCGGGATGGAAACCGATCGGGCGGGGCAGCATCGGCTTCGACGACGTGTACGTCCCCGAGTCGGCGATGATCGGCGGGGAGGGCGAGGCGTTCTCCACCGTGATGGCCGGCTTCGACTTCACCCGGCCGTTGCTCGCGCTGACCGCGATCGGCGCGGCCCAGGCCTCGATCGACGACGCCGCGGCGTACGTGCGTGATCGGCAGGCGTTCGGCGCGCCGCTCGCCGCGTTCGAGGGGGTGTCGTTCCCACTCGCCGAGCACGCCACGCGTCTGGTCGCGGCCCGGTCACTGTGCTACCAGGCGCTGCAGCGCCGCGAGCGGGGTGAGGCGCATACGGCCCTCGCCGCGATGTGCAAGTGGCTCGGCCCGCGCACGTCCATGGAAGCGGCCCACGACTGCCTGTTGCTGATGGGGCACTACGGCTACACCACCGACAACCCGATGGAGCAGCGCCTGCGGGACATCATGGCGGTCGAGATCGCCGACGGCACCGCGCAGGTGCAGAAGATCATCATCGCCCGGGAGCTCTTCGGCCGCGACTTCGTCCCGTACCGCTCTGCGGGTCAGGCGGCGCCATCCCCGCGGGACGGCTGATCCGGGCGATCGTGGGTCCCGGGCAGGTCGCCGGTGGCCGCGGCCGGCGGAATCAACTGAAGGCCTCGCCCACGGCATCGATGGTGCGGTCGGGGTCGCCGGAGCGCTCGACCGGGACCGGCTGGACCATCAGGTGGTCCGCACCCGCTTCGAAGTACTGGTGCAGAGGTTCGGCGATGTCGGAGGCGTCCTTGCCGTAGATGAGCACCTCGTCCAGCAGCGCGTCGCTGACCGCGGCCACGGCTCGCTGACGGTCCCGTGCCTCGAACCCGGCGCGCGCTGCCTCCACCTCGGCGCCGAACCCGACGGAGGTGAAGTAGCGCCCGTACGGTGGTGAGATCAGGTACTCGACCAACTCACGGCGGACGGCCTCGCGGGCCGCGGCCGGATCGTCGCAGACGACGACGTAGGCGCGGGCGATGAGTTCGACCGACCCGGCGGGGCGGTTGGCCGCACTCACCGACTCGCGGAAGGTCTGTGCGAAGTCGCGCACCACTCGCGGCGACAGCCACGTCACGATCAAGCCGTCCGCCACCTGCGCCGCCAAGGCTTGCATGCGTGGTCCCATACCGCCGACGTGGATGCGGAAACCGTGCGGTGGCCCATCGGTCAGGCGGAAGCCGTGCGACTGCCGGGTTTCGCCGGCGTAGTCGGTCTTCTCGCCGCCGAGCGCCTGACGCAGGATCGCGACGGTGTCGGCGACGGTGGTGATCGTGTTGGCGAAGGGGACACCGTGCCAGCGCTCGACCGTCACCTGGCCGCCGGCGCCGATACCGAGGTGCATCGGGCGCCCGTTGCCCAGCCGCGAGATCGTGGCGGCACTCATGGCCAGGACCGCCGGTGTGCGGCTGTACACCGGAACTATGGCCGTGCCCACCTCGAGGTCGGTGCTCGCCGCGATGGCGCCACCGATCGAAAAGGCGTCCAGAACGCAGTTCTCCGGGAGCCAGACCCGCCCGAACCCCCATCGGTCGAGCCGGTGAGCCATGGCGAGAACCTGCCGCGCGTCCGGGCTGTTCGACAGGAGGAACGAAGTCTTCTCCAACACGTCCCTGACTATAGTATGTAGTAATGCGGTCCCAGAAGGCCTGGCTGACGGTCGAGGCGCGGAAAGTGGCGGAGTTCCGGCGAGCGACCGGGTGGGCCGGCGCGGCCGCGGACGATGACGCCGCGGTGCCTCCGACGTTCCCGGTCGCCCTCGAGCATCAGAGTCCGCCCATCGTCGACCTCGTGATCGGCATGGGATATGCCGCTGAGCGGCTGCTGCACGGTGAAGAGGTGATCGACTATCCGAACGGCCCCTTGCACGTCGGGGACGATCTGCGGGGAGAGACGCGCTTCGTCGGGTCAGTGACCAAGCGCGGGACCGCGGGTGACTTCGAACTGCTCACGACCAGCACGGACCTGTACCGGCCGGGCGGTGAGCTGGCCGTCCGGATAACCCGGACGTTCGTGGCGCTACCCGAAGGCTGATCAGGTATCGGCCGGGGGGCTGATCAGGGCATAGCCGGTTACCAGCGCGACCCCGGTTTCGTCGGCTGCCCGCAACTGCAGGCCTACTTCGCCGTCGGCCCCTACCTCGCGCCAGGCTCGGCATACGACGTCGTGGCCGACCCAGCTACGCGACCGGAAGCGGAACGAAATGGACCGAACCGGGGCGCCCGCCACCGAAGCGGCCAGCGTGCCGAGGTGCCCGGCCGCCAGCATGCCCATCGCGAACAGCGTGTCGTAGCCCATCGATCTCGCCCGCTCGACGTCGTAGTGGAAAGACGTGAAGTCCCCACTGGCGCCCGCATAGCGGACGATCGCCTCCGGATTGACCCGGTACGTCGTCTCGGCGGTCGGCGGTCCGGCGGGCTCAGCCGGCGGTGTGGGCATTGCGACCTCCCGATCGGGCGTGACGGCTTTCGGCCCGATGATCCGCGACTGGCCATCGGCCTATGGCAATGATAGTCAGAGATGGTACAACCTACGGGTGACTGAACTGGTGCGGCAGCTCCGCCGCGGCCGCGTGCTGGAGCTTCGGCTCAACCGGCCCGAGCAGATGAACGCCCTCAGCGCCCAGCTCATCGCCGAGTTGGCGGCTGCGGTGCGTGACGCGCGGGACGACGACAGCGTCACCGCATTGTTCATCACCGCGAGCGGTCGTGCCTTCTCGGCCGGGGCCGATCTCCTCGAGGCAAAGGAACAGCTCGCCGATCCGGCGCGGTTCCGGGATGGCCTCGAGATCTGGCGCTCGACGTTCCGCGCCTTGGAGAACCTGCCGAAGCCGGTCATCGCTGTGGTCGACGGGCTGGCCATCGCTGGCGGCCTCGAGTTGGCCCTGGCCTGCGACCTGATCGTGGCCACCGATCGGGCGAGGCTCGGCGACGGTCACGCGACGTACGGGCTCGTGCCGGGGGGCGGCGGCAGCCAGCGCTTGCCCGATGCCATCGGCGTGCGCGCCGCCCGCTGGCTGATGTACACGGGCGAGCTGGTCGATGCGGAGACGGCCCGGCGGCTCGGACTCGTGCAACACGTCGTCGCCGCCGCCGACCTCGACTCCTGGCTCGAGCAGACGGCCGCCACCCTCAGCGCGCGGAGCCCAGCCGCACTCGCGTTCTACAAGACGATGACTGCCTCGCCGACGGTGACCGACGAGCGGCTGGCGCACGAGGTTCTCGCGGCCGTCGCCGTCGTCTCGGGCCCCGATGCCCAGGAGGGTCTCGCCGCCTTCGAGGCCAAACGCCGTCCCGACTTCCCCTCCGTCGTCGGGCGGAAAGACGAGACGCCAGCGCCGTCCGGTGCCGGCCCTACTCCAACGGAGCCCGATCGTGTCTGACGTGCTGCTGGTCGACGAACCTGCGCCGGGTGTGCGCCGCCTGACGCTGAACCGCCCCGAACAGCTCAACGCGCTGTCGCGTGAGCTGGTCGTCGACCTGATCGCGCAACTGCGCCGGGTCAACGCCGACACCGAGGTCCGCGTCGTCGTCCTCCGCGGCAGCGGCCGCGCCTTCTGCGCCGGTGCCGACCTGACCGAGCACTTCAATGCCGAGGACGCCATGGATGTCGGGCGCACCCCGCTCTGGGACCTCCTCGAGACGCTGCGAGTACCGGTCGTGGCGGCTGTCCAAGGATGGGCGATCACCGGCGGATTCCTGCTCGCCTATTGCAGCGACATCGTCGTGGCCAGTGAGGACGCGTTGTTCCGGGATTCACACGCCGCGCTCGGGCTCATGCCGACCGGAGGCGAGAGCCAGCGCATGCCCCGGCGCATCGGTACGTTCCTCGCGCGTGATCTGATGCTGACGTCCCGGAAGTTCCCGGCCGCCGAGGCGCACGCCGCCGGGTTCGTCTCGCGCGTCGTGCCGCGCGACGAGCTGGACGACGCCGCCCTGGCGGTGGCGCGCCAGATCGCGGAGAACTCCCCGGAAAGCGTGTCCGCGATCAAGTCGCTCATCAATCGCGGTATGGAGACCGACTTCGGCACCGGCCTGCGTATCGAGGCGATCAACAACCGGTTCGGGGTCGCGAACAACGAGCCAAATGCCGAACGCGAGGCGCGCCTGCGGGCTCTGCGGGAGTGAGCCCGGTGATGCGGGCCGTCGTGTGGCACGGACCCCACGACGTGCGGGTCGACGAGGTGCCTCGGCCCGCACCGCCCGGCCCGGGCCGGGTGCTGGTGGAGGTCCTGCGTTGCGGCATCTGCGGCAGCGACCGCCGCTCGTACGAGCGAGCGCCTGCGCCACCGTCGCGCGGCCCGCACCCGCTTACCGGCCACGAGGGGCCCGTGGTGCTCGGGCACGAGGTCGTGGGGCGCATCGTGGCGCGGGGTGACGAGGTACCGTCCGCGTTCGAGCTGGGTCTACGGGTGGCCGTCGACCCGACGTGGTCGTGTGGCCGGTGCCCGGCCTGCCGCCGCGGCCAACACCAGCTGTGCGAGGTCGCCGCCTGCTCGGGCCTGACTGCAGACGGCGGGCTGGCGTCCCACATGATCGCTCCGGCCGCGGGCCTCGCGGTGGTGCCGGATCAGGTACCCGACGACGAGGCCGCCATGGCCGAACCGCTGGCCGTCGCCGTGCACGCGGTGACCCGCGCCGCCTTGCTGCCGGCGGAACGAGTCGTGGTGGCCGGTTTCGGGCCCATCGGCGCCTTGGTTGCTCTCACCGCGCGGGCTCTCGGCGCGAACGAGGTGATGATCGTCGAGCCGTCGGCCCATCGGCGGGCGATGGCCGCCTCGCTCGGCTTCACCGGTATGCTCGACCCGTCGGCGGCGCCCGGTGAACAGGTACCGCGTGGCTGGGCCGATGCCGCGTTCGACTGCGCCGGAGCGCCGGGCGTGCTGGAGCAGTGCATCCGGGCGACGCGGCCGGGCGGCCGGATCGTGGTGCCGGCGGTCAGCTCGGGTTCGACCCCGGTGCCGATGAGCCAGCTCGTGCTGGGCGAGCGGACGCTCATGGGCAGCCTCGGCTACAACGGCGACGTCGCGCGGGCGGTGTCCCTAATTGCTACGCGATCGGTGGACGTGCGTCCGTTGATCTCGACCGTCCTGCCGTTGTCGGCGGTGCCGTCGTGGTTCGCCGAAGCGGAAACGAGCGCGCGCGGCCTGAAGGTGTTGGTCGATCCGACCGGCTGAGATCGCCGGGACGGCGTGAGAGGAACCGTTGATGAGCTACCCGCACCTGCTTGCTCCCCTGGACCTGGGCCACGTGACGTTGCCGAACCGCGTCGTCATGGGGTCGATGCACGTCGGCCTGGAGGATCACCCGGAGGACGTCGAGCGGCTCGCGGCCTTCTACGCCGAGCGGGCGGCCGGCGGCGTCGGCCTGATCATCACCGGCGGATTCGCCCCGAACGCGGCCGGCTGCTTGCAGGCCGGCGCCGGGCAGATGTCGACCGACGAGGACGCCGACCGTCATCGCGTGATCACCGCGGCCGTCCATGCCGCAGGTGGCCGGATCGCGCTGCAGATCCTGCACGCCGGGCGCTATGCCGCCCACGAGGGCAGCGTGAGCCCGAGTGAGAGCAAGTCACCGATCACCCCGTTCACCGCCCGGGAGCTGCGGCCGGAGGAGATCCTCGCGACCATCGCCGACTTCGCGCGCGCCGCCACGCTGGCGCGCCGGGCCGGGTACGACGGCGTGGAGATCATGGGGTCGGAGGGATACCTGATCAACCAGTTCCTGGTCGAGCGGGTCAACCAGCGGGTGGACGAGTGGGGCGGCCGCCCGGAGAATCGCCGGCGGTTTGCCGTGGAAACCGTCCGCGCCGTGCGGAACGCGGTGGGGGCCGACTTCATCGTCGTGTACCGGATGTCTCTGCTGGACCTCGTCGAGGGGGGACAGACCTGGGACGACGTCCTCGCCCTAGCGCGGGAGATCGAACGGGCCGGCGCGACGCTGATCACGACCGGCGTCGGATGGCACGAGGCGCGGGTCCCGACGACGGTCACCTCAGTGCCCCGGTCCGCGTTCAGCTGGATCACCGCGAAGCTGCGCCCGGCCGTCTCGATTCCGGTCGTGGCCTCGAACCGGATCAACATGCCGGAGACGGCGGAGGAACTGCTCGCCCGCGGCGACGCCGACCTGATCTCCATGGCCCGGCCGCTGCTGGCTGACCCCGAATGGCTGGTGAAGGCCGCCGGCTCCCGGGCCGACGAGATCAACACGTGTATCGCCTGCAACCAGGCGTGCCTCGACCACGCCTTCGATCACCGAGTTGCGAGCTGCCTGGTCAATCCGCGAGCGGCCCACGAGACCGAACTCGTGCTCTCGCCGACCCGGACCGCCAAGTCGGTGGCGGTCGTCGGCGCCGGGCCGGCCGGGCTGGCGATGGCCACCGCCGCCGCCCGGCGTGGTCACCGGGTGCGATTGTTCGAGGCCGACGCCGAGATCGGCGGCCAGTTCCGGCTGGCCCGCCGCATACCCGGCAAGGAGGAGTTCGGCGAGACGCTGCGCTACTTCAGCCGCCAGATCGAGTTGCTCGGGGTCGAACTCGTCCTCGGCCATCTCGTCGGGGCGGACGAGCTGGCCGCGGGCGGCTATGACGAGGTCGTGCTCGCGACCGGCGTCACCCCGCGCGCGGTCGACTTTCCGGGTGCCGGGGGACCCAACGTGCACAGTTACGCCGACGTCGTGGGCGGCCGGGTCGAGGTGGGCGCTCGGGTGGCGGTGATCGGAGCCGGGGGAGTGGGCTTCGACGTCGCCGAGTTCCTCGTTCACGAAGCCCCCAACCGCGCGACCACAACTGAGGAGTGGATGGCCGAGTGGGGTGTGGCCGACCCAGCGCAGGAACGCGGCGGGATCGTCCGGGCGACGGCGCCGAAGCCGGCGCGCGAGGTGTGGCTGCTCCAGCGGAAGCAGTCGCGTATGGGCGCCGGGCTGAACCGAACCACCGGTTGGGTCCACCGGGCGACCCTCGGGCGGTACGGCGTGCAGATGCTGACCGGCGTCAACTACGAACGGGCCGACCACGACGGCCTGCACATCAGCTTCGGCCCGTCACACGAGCGCCCCCAGCGGTTGGCGGTCGACGACATCGTCATCTGCGCCGGTCAGAAGTCGCGGCGCGAGTTGGCCTCCGCGCTGCCGACCGAGGGGCTGTCCGTCCATGTCATCGGCGGGGCGGAGCGGGCCGCGGAGTTGGACGCAAAGCGAGCCATCGACCAGGCCGTACGGCTCGCGGCGACCCTGTGATTGCGGTCGTGAGGCTTAAAATGATAGTAACTGTGTGCATAGATTCGTGCGGCCATGCGGTCGCCTTTCGCCGGATGACCGCCTGGCGGACCCGCTGACGTTGATCGAGGTGCTCGTGTCCGAACAACCGAACTCCGCCGCCCCGTTGCGGACCGCGATCGTCACCGGTGCCGCATCCGGTCTGGGCCGCGCGACGGTCCATCGGCTGCGGGGCGAGGGTTGGCAGGTCGCCGGCGTGGATCTCGGCGCGAGCGAGGCCGATCTGTCCATCACGGCGGACGTACGTGACGCCGCCGCTGTCGCCGCCGCGGTCGACGCCGCCGCCGAGCAATTCGGCGGTCTCGGCGCGGCGGTGAGCTGCGCCGGCATCTTCCAGAACTCCCTGACGCCGCTGCACGCAATGACGCTCGAGACCTGGCAGGCGACGCTCGACGTCAACCTCAGCGGGTCGTTCCATCTCGCTCGCGCCGCCCTGCCGCATCTGATGGAAAGCCGCGGAGCGATCGCGTTCACGGCCAGCACGGCCACCACGCACCCGCAGCCGGGCGGTGCGGCGTACTCGGCGTCCAAGGCGGGAGTGCGGGGCCTCGCACTGAGCGTCGCCCTCGAGTACGCGCCCCACGGCGTGCGGGCCTGTTCGGTGTCTCCGGGGTACATGCGCACGGGGATGACCGAGAAGGTCATGGCGCGTGACGACATCCGCGAGGCGATCGAGCGGAGCATCCCGTTGCAGCGGGTGTCCGATCCATTGGAGGTGGCCGAAGTCATCGCCTTCTTCCTGTCGCCGCAAGCCGGCTTCCTCACCGGCCAGGACATCACGGTCGACGGGGGCGGGGCGCTCATGGCCTACAACCAACCCACCGACGTCGACAACATGTGGTCGCGGTTCGCGCGTCGCTCGGCGTCGGACGCCCAGGAGAGGACCGACGCATGACGACGGCACCGAGCATCGAGGAGTTCCGCCGCTTCTACCGCGAGGTCTTCGAGCCGCGGGCCGAAGAGATCGAGCGGACGGACGCGATCCCGAAGGACTTGCTCGAACAGGTCGCCGAGCTGGGTGTCTACCGACTCACCGTGCCGACCGAGCACGGCGGCTACGGGCTTGAGCTCATGGAGTACCTGCCCTACCTGGAGGTGGCCGCGCACGGCCCCGCCGCCGGCCGCCTGCTCATGCACCACACCAATGGGCTGTGGCGCCCCATTGCCTGGTACGGCAACGAGGAGCAGCGGAAGCTGATCCCGCAGATCGCCAGCGGCGAGGTCGTGCCGGCGTTCGCCCTGACCGAGAAGACCGGGGGGACGGGCCGCGACCTGCACTCCGTCGCGCGGCGGGACGATGACGGCTGGCTGGTCAGCGGCGAGAAGCACCTGATCACCTTCGCCGACCGCGCCGACTGGTTCATCCTCGTTGCCGCTACCGGCGAGGACCGCAGCAAGGACCCGCTCACGGCGTTCCTCATCCCGCGGGACACCCCGGGGTTCGAGATCGACCTGAGCCAGACGATGATGGGCTGCCACGGCACCGGTCACGCGTTCCTGCGATACCAGGACATGCGCGTCCCGGACGCCTTCCGCCTGGGCGCCGAGGGCCAAGGGTTGGCGGTGGCGCTGAGTTTCCTGGACTACAGCCGGGTCTCGCTGTCGAACTCCATGGTCGGTCTCGCCCAGCGTGCCCTCGACGAGGCCGTCACCTTCGCCCGGCGCCGGGTCACCTTCGGGCGACCGATCGCCGAGCGCCAGGCGATGCAGGTCAGCATCGCGGACATGTACGCCGATATCAACGCAGGCCGGCAGCTCGTCCATCGCGCGGCCGAGCGTTTTCAGCGCGGCGAGGACTTCACTACCGAGGCAGCGACCGCGAAACTGTTCTGCCTCAACATGATCGGCCGCGTGACGGACCTCGCGCTGCGGATGCACGGCGGTTTCGGCTACACCGTCGATGCGCCGATCGAGCGCATCTATCGCGACGCGCGCAGCTTCTGGTTCGAGGAGGGCACGCAGGAGATCCAGCAGTTGGTCATCGCCCGCAGCGTGCTCGCCGGCACCGCCTGAGCCCGACGGCCGGCCCGACGACGAGACCGAGTGGGGGCGGTCTCGATCGCTGGGTCGGCAGCCAGGGCCTGTGATATGACTACCATGTGCATGGATATGTCGACGAAGGGATTCCGGGCATGACGACATTGCCGCTCGACGGCGTGCGGGTCCTGGACCTGACGCGACTGCTTCCCGGTAACTACTGCACCTGGCTGCTGAGTGCCCTCGGCGCCGAGGTGATCAAGGTGGAGGATCCGGGCGCGGGGGACTACATGCGCGACTTCGGCGCTCAGGTCGACGGCATGGGGGCCACCCACCACGTGGCGAACCGCGGCAAGTCGTCGATCGTGATCGACCTCAAAGCGCCGTCCGGGGTCGAGCTGTTCCTGGACTTGGTTGCCACGGCGAACCTCGTCGTCGAGTCGTTCCGTCCCGGCGTGATGGATCGCCTCGGAGTGGGGTGGGACCGCTTGCGTGCCGTGCGCCCGTCGATCGTTCTCGCGTCCATCTCCGGATTCGGTGCTACCGGCCCACTTGCCGCGACTGCCGGGCACGACATCAACTACATGGCGTTCGCCGGCCTCCTGGACCGCTTTGGTGGCGGCGAGCAGCCGCCCATGGTCCCCGTCGTCCCGTTCGCCGATCTCATCGGCGGCGGCCTGGTTACCGCCCTTGGCGCGGTGTCGCTGGTCTTGCAGGCACAGCGGACCGGGCAGGGCGGGCGGGTGGAGTCGTCGCTGGCCGAGTCGGTGGCGCTCCTGCCCTCGCTCGCCCTGTGCGACCGCCTTGCCGGTGCCGCCATCGCTCCGCCCGGACAGGAGGCCTACGACGGCGGGCGGGCGTGGTATCGCACCTACCGCCTGGCCGACCGGGGCTACGTGGCGGTCGGCGCTGTGGAGGAGCGCTTCTATGCGAACCTGTGCAACATCATGGGTCGCCCCGATCTGATCGACATTCAGCACGACCTCGCCCGCCAGGACGAGATCGCCGACGCGCTGGAGACGGAGTTCGCCGGCCTGACCCGGGCGCAGGCCGACGCCAAGTACGCCGACACCGACACCTGCGTCGTCCTCGTCAATGACTTCGACGACATGTTCGAGTCGGCGCACGCGAGCGCGCGCGAGCTCGTCCGCCGCGACGCCGCGTTGCCCATGCCCGTCCTCGTGGCCCCGATGGTCGTCGACGGCGCCCGGCTCCCGGAACGGGGCCCGGCCCCGAGACAGGGTGAACACACCGAGGCCGTGCTGCGGGCGGCCGGTATCGACGAGGTTCGCATTAAGGATCTGCTGAACGACGGCGTGGTGGCCCAGCGTGGCTGAGCACGGCGGCAGCCTCGAACTCCGCGATCGTGTCGCGCTCGTCACCGGCGGTAGCCGCGGACTGGGTCGGGCGTGTGCGGTTGCGCTTGCCGAGGCCGGCGCCCACGTCGTCGTCGCTGCTCGCACCGCGTCCGCCGTGGAGGCAGCAGTCGCTGACATCCGCTCCGCCGGCGGGTCGGCCGAGGGCCGGACCTTGGACGTTTCCATCCCCGCAGCGATCGTCGATCTCTACGCCGAGCTCGACGGCCGTCGGCCGCCCGACGTGGTGGTC
>Ga0207702_10000632_pt1 | contig 38542 bp, 25 predicted proteins | sample KBSCornC62_FD_184302 | JGI IMG/M metagenome (GOLD analysis project Ga0207702, IMG submission 184302) | Corn rhizosphere microbial communities from Kellogg Biological Station, Michigan, USA - KBS Corn C6-2 (SPAdes) (version 2) | ecosystem: Host-associated > Plants > Roots > Rhizosphere > Soil ... | reverse complement strand
AGAAAAGCGTCCGATCGCGCATGATATCTGGCTGGCTTCGCGTTACTCCATGAAATCGAACGCCAGAGTCATGCTTTTATTCCCACATCGAGGAGAAGAAGAAGACTCCTATTTCGACTACCGCAAGGCATCGGAAACAGCTTCTGACCAGTAATCGTTATTCGACGGTACCTTTCTATGTTTCGATGAAAAATCGGGGCAGTCGCACAACCCTGGTTTATTTATACGCAATTGCTGCGCTGGATGGCCCCGCTAGATGCAACACCTCGAAACGCTTGAAGCCGACCTCCGTGCACCATCTACGAAAATCTTTTCCACAATAGTCGAACGCGTCACCGAATTCGATCAACATGTTCAGGGACATCAGCAGACCAAAGAGGTTCTCACGTCGAGCATCGTCAATAAGAGCTTCAATGGCGACGAGCGCCCCACCCGGCGGGAGTGCATCATACGCTGCGCGGAGGAGATGCATCTTCTTCTCGAGATTCCAGTCATGCAGAATCATGCCCATGGTGATGATATCGGCTTTGGGCAGCGGGTCGTTGAAGAAGTCGCCGGAACAGGTGCTGATGCATTCCGTGAGTCCAGCTGCCGCAATGTGCTTTCGCGCAATGGGTTCCACGGGTGGCAGGTCGAAAGAAGTGCAGCGCAAATGAGGATGCTTCTTGGCCACTTCAATGGACAGCAGGCCGGTCGCTCCACCGACATCGCATAGAGTCCCAAATCTTGAAAAATCGAATTTGGCGGCAAACGCTTCGAAGTTGATGCGCGACAGGCCGGTCATCGCACCCATGAACTGTTCAAGCTTAGGAAGTTCTGCATAGAGGGCCTCGAAAACCCCCTTTTCGCCGTGCTTGATTTCGTTCTGTGGCTGCCCGGTACGCAGGGCCTCCGGCAGGTCGTGCCAGAACTTGAAAAGCCGGTCGTTCAACATCACTAACCAACCGCCAACATACCAAGGGCTGTTCTGGACCAGGTAGAGTGAGGAGGCGGGCGTGTTGAAATAGGTTGCCGACGAACCATCCCCTTCACGGTCAAGAAAACGCATTGCTACCAATGCGTCGAAAAAATCGCTGGTGCCGCGTGGGTGCAGGCCGAGTTCGACCCCTAACTCTTCTCCGCTCAAGCGCCGATTACCCAGCTTGGTGAACACACCAAACTCAACCGCGGTGAGTAACACCTTTGAAGACCAGAAGGCAAAAGCAGTCTGAAGAATCGGCCCGGGATCAAGCTCCGGCCCGGAACTCTGCATTGATTGAACACCCGACATCGACTGGGTTCCTCCCGCGCAGGCAGCTTATTTGCCGCGATTTAGCGGAATTTTATCACTGCCCACGTGCTCGGGTATCAGACGAGAACCGTCGCTCGTTGGACGGGAAGCGTGGCCCGGCCAACTCGAGGGTCGCACGGAATTGCTACCGTTTTATTGCCGTCCAGAGGATTGGAGTTGTGGGTCAGGAGTGCTCGTTGCGAAGCGCGTTATCGCTCAGTACCCATCGCTAGACTGTGACAGTTGGATTACAGTAACCATGTCTGAGCCTCTAGCCGCAAAGCGGCCAATCCGAGGATCCTTGGCAATTGCCGGCTGATGCGGATCTTCGACCTGACGGGTAAGGGAAGAGCGTTATTCATATACGGTTCGCCGCGAGACGGGGAGTGACGCGTCGCGAACGCCGATACTACCGTGTCCATGCCCCCATGCGGAGACGGCGTATCACATCGGCTGCTTATTCAGTTGTGCGCTCTTACGAGCATCATGCCCTGAATCTCCCAGTTTGACCAACAGCCGAATGGGTTGGCTTCGACGTGCAGGATTCCCTCACCTTTCGTGTAATGAAGAGGGATGTCATAAGTCACGAATGTTGTGATCTCGCGCGCACCTGCCGAGGAGCTGCTATTCAGTTTTTGGATGATGGGCGCGAAAGGCTTGCCGTCAATAATGAAAATGGCGAGCGCCTCCCCCGGCTGTGGACATGTATTCTGCGTCGGACCCCAAGGGAATGCGAAGCTTACGGTGGCTTGGAGCTTGGTGATGGTTCCTTGTTCTGGTAACGTGAAATGAAGCTCGGCATCCGTGACTGTCGTGCCAGAATTGGGCGGTGCAAGCACCGCTTCTGCCCCAATGCCCCATACACCGTCATCGATTTTGTATATCGCGCTACTTGGCGTAAAGGTCGTATGCGTATGTTCGACAACGCAAGTCCCTGCGATCGGACATCCTACTAAAATTGCCCACACAAACACCCGAGTGCAAACTTTCATGCAGGTGTAGCTCCCCTTTTGTATGCGGTTTTATCAGGAAAGTAGCAGATTGGGGTCGAGCAGACTATCAGGGAAACAGCTTAGGTGATCCCCCTCAATTCCCGCTGCTCTTGTTTTCGATTTTGATCTCAATTCGAACCCTCATTCGTCATCTTCCCTGGCCTCGATTGCCTCATTCAAAATATTTGGGTTAGAACTGCAACCAAGCTTCGTCCGCACGTCTTCCCACGATGCCTTATTGACGGGATTCGCGTTCCACGCACGACCAATGTCCTTCTTCTGCTGTTTCGTCAGGTGCCAGGAGAGCGGGGCTTCAGACTTCGACCCGAAGAGGAATCGCTCCGGAATTACGCGATCGAGATTTAGCTTCCCCCTTGGATCAAAATCGGCTAGATACTTACGCGCCATGTTCAGTTCAATAGAGTCGCGCACTTCCTGGGAACTGCTGCGAACGTGCAGGAGAGTTTCGACAGGTCCGATCAACTGATTCTGCCACGACCACTTGGTCCCAAACTTTTCCGCATCTGGATTGGCATCGATCACAATCAGCAAGACCTGATAGCTCTTCAATTCGTCTCCCGCCTCGCTCAACCACTCAACCGCAGTCAATAAGCCGGAATTGTCGTAGTACCCGCCATCACCTACGTGGTAGCCGTTCTTCACCAGCCCCTTGGATGCTCGCGCGAGCGGAGAGACATAGGGGAATGTGGCCGAGAGTCGCGCGGCCGTCGATATGCGAATGTCCTTCCCGGGAAAGAGGTCGGAGAATTGTTTTGCGCCCTGGAAGGGCGCGTCCGTGGTGGCGACTAAAAACCGCTGCCCGCTCTCGCTCGCGGTGGCATTGAAGATCACTGCTGGTCGTATCCCGTCGTGCACGTCTTGACGCCAATGGGCCAACGTTGGGGTGGAGAGCTTCACATTTCTCCAAGCGGTAGACCAGGAGTTCTCAAGCGACCAGCCGCGGTCGAGTTTCTCTGGCACGCCGGCCCCAAGCAGCGGTATCGTCCGAAGCAGGTCTGGATAAGCGAGCCCCCAGCCGACGGCCCCTAGGGAGGAGCGCTTGGTATTGAAGCGGATCTGCTTGAGCTCATCATTGGTGGTTGGATAGCTACCCTCTCCACCGTAAGGACCAACGACGAACATCGAACCCATACTACCGCCGGAAACAGAACTTACGAGAAGAAGCGAATCGCCTGCTGCTTTACAATCCTGCTGCAAGCGTGTCATGACTTCTGCGGTCCAGGCGCCAGCACGGATTCCTCCGCCTGCCGTGGCGACGACCAGCATGCTGCGGGTGTCCTTCCCCCTCTTCGCTTTCCAGGCTTCTATTACTTTGGCCGGGCTTAATGGACCAACGTCTCGAACCTTGCTCGTCTCAACGGCATATTTGTGGTCTGTTCCAACCGTACCGGTTAGAAGTGAAACAACCAAGAAAGTCGAGAAAACAGGAAGGCGGGTTCGATCGATAAAGAAAGCGGCCCCGGCCAAGAGCCAGGTGAAAATGGTCAATATGAGCAGAAGAAAAAACAGGGCTGCAGGTTGCTTCTCTGGGGTTGTCCACGCCGGGGAGAACCACAACCCCAGTGTGACATAGATACTCAGGAATACAGCCGCCGCAATGATGGCCATTTCATGGCCCGAGCGGAGACGCTGGCCATCCAGGATTCCAGGCAACAGATCTCGCGGCAACCGTCGCGCGAGCCAGGAGCCGATCACGGTCCAAAATCTGGATCTTGGTGTTGCTTCCTTCTGGAGAAATCCGAATGAAGGGAAAATAGTTTCTGCGCTGTGCCCTTGAGGATCTTCAATGGCGAAATGCAGGGATGCCGTCAGGATCAACACTCCGATAGCCAGAAAAAGACCCAACAGCGCGGCGACGGTCTTTCCTGCGCCGTGAGGATTGTCCGATCCGATGAATAGAGTGACTATGAGGGGTACCGCAAGCAACCCGAATGCGAAAACGACTTTTGCGTTTGCGCGCCCCGGCTGAAATGTCGCTCGGGCAAAGCGGTCCGGTCCGTAAACCAATACCAATCGGGTCGACACCATCACGGTCCACGCCAGCTGGAAGGCGGCCCACACGATAAAAACAAAGGAAACAAAGCCCTGCGCGTCAAATACGCCCACGAAAAGGCTTGGAATCAGAAGGTATGCAAGGGGGAGTGCGAGAAACAAGATCAACGCCGCAGTAATTTGAAATCGTAGCAGGAATCCGTACTCGATCCAGGTCAACACCGTGTCTGCCGAATATGGCCACAAACGAGCAAGAAGAAGAACAAACACGAACGCAAAGCCGTATCCGGCTAGTGTCATGGCCGTTGGAAAGATAAGACCTGCCAAGAGCAAGCCGCCGGTGGTCACAAGTGCGACGGCAGTCCTTTTATGCCAACGGGCTCTGCGCGCCCAGACCGCCACTGCGAGCAACAGGAAGACGAGGCCCAAGAGTCCCCATTTGATAAGGGAAACTCCACGGGGCACCGTGAACGCGAGGGTGGCACTTTCCAGCGCTCGAAGCCCATTCAGAATTCGAAGGTTCTCCCAAACATCAGCCATCGCCGACATAGTAATCAGCAGACTTGCCGTCTTTGCAAATTGCCCAGTTTCGATTCGCGCGAAGGTAACGAAAATCGCCCAATACAGGACGATGAAAACGAAGTCCATGTAAGTGTTCGCCCGCACGAGTGAAACGTTGTGCTCATGCCCTTCCTCGCCGCCCTGCGTGACGATGCTTCGAAAACACGCTGGCGTCTGGGCTAACTCGAGATCGACGATGGGTTTGGCGCTGAAATAGCAACCCGTGGGCGCTCGGAAGTCCGGCGACGAAATACGATTTGCTTCAAGCAGCATGGCGCTCGACCACAAAAGCGTCGCGATCAGAAGAAAGAGCAGGCGTCGCTCCAAGCGGTTCGGCATCGGATACACCTCAAAAGATATTGGCTCCAATACTGCGACAGCAGGACAATGCCAAGAAGACAAGAATGGATTGGGTCTGAAGTGCGGAATCTGGTTGTTGAGCAGTTACCCCATCACCGAAACCCAGGACCTCTGGGCGCGTTGGTGGTTAATCGGGGAAGTACGAAACGGCGCTGCCAGAAGGGCGAAACGCGCCACCGTTTCTCACGTGAGTAATATCCTTGGCGCTCGATCAGATATCGCTCGAAACAGTCATTCAGCCATTTCCGGTATCCATCCAAACTCTCATTGTGTGCCAAGTATTTCCCCACCGAGTCCGCTGCGTGGATGGCAGAGTCAATTGCGTGTTGCACACCCAAACCCGAGAGCGGATCAAAACCGACTGTAGCATCTCCTACTGCGCACCACGATTTCCCGATCGTCTGTTGACGCCAAGTGGAGGCAGCCGAAAAAACTTTGACGTCAAGATCATCGGCTGCAGCAGGGAATCTCTTGCGCGTGTGCGTAGTACGGTGAAGGGCGTGCCACCAAATATTCCGGCAGGTGCGAATCTTTTCACGATAGATGTCACAATCGGTCATATAGGCAATGATTGCTTGCTTTCCAGGAAGCGATGCGGAATAGAACCATCCGTCGTCGATTGACTCGACCAGAGGATAAGACCATTGTTCGTAGTGCTTTCCAGTCCAGACAATTCCGATCAGACGGTCGATCACACGCCTCGATGAAGGCATAGCCAGCGAGGGACTGCCACAACGGCCGGTCGCATCGACTAGAAAAGCAGCGGTGCAGGCGAGATGGCTGCCGTCCCGCTTCATTTGACAGTGCCACGTCTTATTTCGTCTTCGTGGACGATTCAAGAGGTGCGTCCCAGTCCATACCGTCGCGCCGACGGCCGCAGCAGCATGGGCGAGCATTTGGTCAAAAGCAATGCGGTCGACTTGCCAGCCGTTACCATAGGTATCAAAAAGAAAGTCATTTATGTCGATCTGCGATTTACCCCATGCCGACGCAATGCCAGCAGAAGCCGAGGGCCCCTGTTGCAGGAAACGATCAAGGACGCCCAATTGGTTTAGTCGCGAAGTGACAGTAGGCGGGAGTGTTTCGCCGGGCCGAAATTTCTCATACTTCGATGCCTCGATTACGAGCACGGAGTAGCCTGCCTTTGAGAGGCAGAGGGCGGTGGCGGTTCCTGCCGGGCCGCCACCGATTACCGCAACGTCGAAGTGCCTAGTTCTCATAACGGCTCGCACGGCCTTCAATCTCGTTTCAAGCCCGATGGGAGTTGTTGAACGCGGTGCCTCTCATAAAGTCCATCTTTGGTTCGCTTGAGCAAACCGAGGCGCCACCACTGTTTCACCATGCCTTGAGGTTTGAGATCTCTGGTTCCTAAGCGGAAGTTTCTTGCCCAGCGTACGGGGGCTTTTCGAGGCGCGGTGAGTACGTCGACCGGGCGCTGGGCCGGCCACCATACCAGCGGTGCGTCCCCGTCGCTGCAATCCACAAAATCAGTTTGCCAAGGAAGCGACATCTGTTGCGTAACGTCACCTGGGTTTACAAAGCGTTGATCCAGACGGAATGGTTCGATGTATTTGAACTTGTCGCGAATATGGAAGCTGGTTTCGATACCGGGAAAGAATGCTGCGCCGACGCATGGTTCGAGCGCAGCCCGATCGAGGCCAAGCGGGGTTGCCGTTGTCCTGGTTCCGTGCGCTCGAGTCTGGCTAAATTGTCCGGCAGACCACTTTTTCATAAGTTCGTACTGGTGATGGGTCAAGGTCGCGTTCACTGGGTGGGGCTCGCCACCGCGCGCACCCATATCGAAAAGGTCAGACCAGATGTATGGCATGCGGCCGGTCCCTGTACCGGGCTTCCTGGGGGAATGGGAAGGCTCTCGAAACTGGTCAAAGATGTGTTTTGCTCTCAGGCACAGTTTCTTGAAATCGCGTTTCCTCAGTCTTGTGAGATCAAGTTCGCCTTGATGACCAATTTGCGCCCGGGCGAAGACCCATTTCATCTCGTAAGCGCGACGCAGGATGGGATAGATCTCATCCGGGAAGCTCGGCCTTGCTTTGGGAGCGAGCGGATCCCGGGGATTGCGTTTGATTAGTTTTTCATCCAGCGCTTTTTGATACAGGACATCGTATAAGGTGACTACGTTCTCGAGGGAAGGCGCGTACTTCGGCGGTGCCACGATAACCCAAGCGCTACCGGCTTTGGGGATTACGGTTTTACTCCCGTCCCTCCACCTGATCGTAGCCCGAACCCACCCGTCAGAGGTGTCGTCGTACCACTCGTCGTGATTCGCGAAGTCATCCCTGTCTTTGCCGAGCGGCGACCGGATCAGGCTGCCGGAAACGCCGTGACCGCCGAGAACGATCAGTCTGCCCTTGCTATCTGTGCGCAAGGTGCCCAGCTTCAAAGGTTCGGGGAATTCTTGGCCGATGAATTTCTTACAGTAGTAGATGTCCAGCTTTTGATTCGCCCCCTCAACGCTCGCGGGCTTGCCATCGAGAACGAGCAATTCCCGACGATGATCCTTGTTTCGTGGAGGCGCGTGGTCGTGCAGAATGCCTTTGAAGCGACGGCCTGCCGCCTTCGAGTTGACAAGATGTACAGTCCACTGAATACTCTTGACGGTTCGATCATCGAGATTGATTTCACGCGCCCCCTTGTTACCACGTCCACGATAGGCGAAGAGCCGAAACCGCGCGCCCTGACGCTTCAGTCGCATTTGCGAATCGCGATAGTGGTTCACGTCCGGATAGACGCGGGGGATCTCGGGCCCAATGAAGTACTCTTCCGGGCTGTTTCCGAGCCGGGCGATGCCGATAGCGGGGTGGATGCGAAATTTGAGAGGTTTCATAACAGTTATTTGCGGTCGATTCGTTGATTGGCGCCATTCCTCCATTCATATTCGGGGCGCAAGAGGGAGATCTGGCATTCCACGCATCGCTTGCGGTCGCGATCAAACTCACTAATGGCTCGCAAGATACTGAATCGAAGGTCGTGCGGGTGAATCATCTTCTTGAGCTGCCTGACAAGGTGATTCGAACCCTTCATCAACACGTGCTGTTGATCCCATCGCTTCGTGTTTTCTGGAGGGAACAGGACAACTTCAAACGGAGCTCCTGCTCGTCCCGTACCCTGATGCGTACGCGGGAGAGTCGGTAAGAGCTGACCGATTCGCTTCAAGAATTCCATTTCGTGAGCTGCGGCCCAGTTCGTCAATGTTGTTCGTAACTTGCCGTGTGGTGGACGCCGGCTGGTCGACAGGGCGAGCAGAATATCCAGCAACAGCATTTGGTAGCGGACGTTGAACAAACTGGCCCAAAGTTTTGACTCAGGATGGGTAATGGCCTGTGCCCCAGGGGCCACCGGCTCTTTCTGAGCTGGGTTTCGTACGATGGGGTTGATAGGAACCTCCATGGCGGCATGAGCCAGGCGAGGCGCGGCTTGAAGATCTTCGTAAATCCTCAGAAATTTGCAGAAGTGCGACTCCTCCGTGTCACATGGAACGCCGCCCGGGCCTTCGCCCTGGATCATGATCCAACGAACCGCGCGGAGCGCACTGGAGCGGGGATCAGCGTCGCCAACCCGAAAGCCCTCTTCGAAAACCTCCCATTCATCCGGCTTAGCACAAAATTGGTCATACTCTGGTAGGGAAACAAAATCCGAATCCTTGAGATGGATGCCACTCAGACCACTTGCGTGCATGCGTTTGGTTAGGGATGGAGGCATCTTCCACGGCTTTTGGGGCGAATCATTCTTCATGAATAGCCAGTAGAGTGCAGCGTACAGGGTGCCCACACGGTTCACCTTGGTGTGCACTTGCATTTTCGACCTGGCCGCACGGCGCAGTGCCTTTCGGAAAACTTCTTTATCTTTCTTGCTCAACATTTGATCGGAACTTGGACTCTCGGTCACGACATAGCGAGCTAGAGGATCGAGACCGAATCGCTCAAATCGAACCGGAAACGGATACTCGTCCGGATGCTCCGAGAAATTGTTCTCGCGATTGACGTATACCTCAGCTCCCAGAGAGATCAAGAGATTCTGGACAGTGACGAAGTGCGCCATTTCTTGACGAGCAACCATACGAATGTCGCGCTTCCAACGGTCAACGAGACCTGTCGTTTCGCCCGGCCTGTAATCGAACGCTTCATCGAGGGAATACGCGGCGTAGAGGTATTGCGCCATGAGCGCATGCTCCACTTCTGCGGCGACTTGCAGGAGATTGATTGCCTTGAGCCGAGCGGTCCGCCCTGGAATCGACGGAATGTCGAGCCTTTTGGTCTGACGTTGCTGAGAAACCGCAGTACGTGTCTTGGGCGGCCTGGCGTGTTTCTTCGAGGTCGTCCATCCGATCGCGTAAATTTTGCTGTTGAGTGGCATCAGACTCGGGTCAACCCTCGAACCTTCAACCTCGCGGGCGCCGCAGCGGGCGTCCCCACCAGGCGCTTTTTCAGGGTGACAAAAAACCTCCTCAGAACATTTGGCTCCACAGGTCAGCCAATCGACACTTCGAGCCCCAAAGTTTCAAACCACCCGTGACTTGTCTTCGAAGGCTCACCTAAATCGCCTTGAGGCAGGTCAGCAGCTTGACTCCATCCGGTACACCCCATCCGGTAACCGCGTCGAAACCTGGTCCCGCTTTATAGCCGCGACCGGGTTGCGGATTGGAAGTGTTGTTGCCGATGGTGATGTCGCGGGATGCGACTGCCCCGACGGGCTGCCCATTTCCGGAATCCTGATACAACAGCGGGGTCAGGAAGCGCTGTTGCTTACCTTGAGGAAGCAGCGCATTGATGCGCGTGATCAGAGCAGCCCACAACGGAGCGGAGGCACTCGTGCCACCATTGGGCGCATCTTTCCCAACAAAAATCAGATCGTAAAGTGGAGGCCCAGCTAGGGCGGCAACATCGGGCGTCACGCGTCCATCACGGCTACCAGAATTCAATGACTTAATGTGAACGTCCTGCCAGGAAGGCCGGTCAAATGCCTGGCTGACACCTCCTCCCGAGGAACCACCTCCCTGATCGGTTCGTCGCCCCGGGGCTTCCCACCACGTGACCTCCTTGGCAGACCCGCCCGAGCGAACCAGCATGGTCCCGCCTACGCCGAGTACGAATGGGCTTGAACTCGGAAAATCAACGTGCGCCTCACCGTCGTCGAGTTGATCTCCCGACCCGTCGTCTCCGGACGAAACGCAGATCGTGATGCCCAGCAGACGCGCCGCATTGAGACTGTCACTGATAGCAGCTATGGCGCCGGCCGACCACCCCGGATCCTCCTCCGCCAGTCCCCAACTGCAAGACAGCACCACGGGGCGTGCGGCTATGACGGCGTTTAGCAGATCGACCCAGCCCTGTTCATCGAAAGTGGAGAAGTAGACCGAAATGTCGGCCGCGGGGCACAAGCCAGCAATCACCTGGACATCCATCATCACTTCCCCTGCGTCACCCAACTGTTCCTTTTTTTGCGGGCGCGGCAAGGCGAGAATTTGCTGCAAGGTAAAAGCAGGAGCGTCCAATCCTATCGCCTGAATATTCGGAGTAGGGCGCTGGAACTTGTCACAATATGCCTGAGCATCATCGGCAAAGTAGCCTCCGCCAAATTCCGCGATCGCGATATTCTGGCCGCTGCCGTCGCCGGGTGGAAAATTGTAGCGTTGCTCGAGTTCATCTGGGGATTGCGGGGAAAGTGCGGGTGCAGCAGTCGAAGAGGGAACCTTGCGTCGTGCCATGCGCCGTTCATCAATCCCGAAAACGCCCTTTACCACGCCTTTCAGCGCTTCCGGAATCTGCAGCGGACCCTGACGGCCGCGGTACTCGCCCGATTGCCGCGTCGACTTCACGATCGCCATATTGGGCCTGAATGCTGCTTCTACCGCTGAGGCGGGGCCGCCGACGCGCATGCTGCGGGTCGGGAGCGATACGCTTTCTACTTTCAGGCCAAACTTCTTCAGAACTCCGGATACCTGGTCGACATCCTGCTGACTTGCCCCAAACTTCGATCGCAGCTCATCGGCAGTCATAGTCTTACCAACATAGTCGTCGGGTGATGGAAGCTTGGGACCTCTCAGATTGATCGTGAGATTGATCTGCTCATCGGGATCAACGTCACGCACGCGAACTGTATGTGGGTCTTTAGGCCGGTTGCTTCCTGGAAGAACAACATGCGTCGATGATGGTTTTGCGGCTTTCTTTTTCTTCATATGTTTCCTGCTTCCCTTGCTTGAATCGTCGAGCTGTTGAGCTGATATAACTCATGGCTCGACTGGCTCTGTTGAACGTACGTGACCAGACACACGTACTCTCCAGAGACCCATACGACAATAGATTGTCCGTGGGAGCAGCGAGGAGGCACCCCCCTCGAATCGAGAAGCAGACCCTTCCCGAAATGACTACTCGCTGATATCGCAAATCTTATAGCGGTGCCCAGTCAGTATGTCAATGGGTAAATGCGCTAATGCTTGTCATTTGAATTTGGCTAAGTGCTTTCTAGAAGTACCATTCCTGAACTCGATCAACTCACCCTGACGGTGGCGTTGCATGAAGCAACGCCGGCTCCAGTTGTTACTTAGCAACAGCCCGTATCCGTTTGTTGCGTGGCGCGAGCGGTAAGGATTGTTAGCGGACCAGATGCCATGCGTCATAAACGCCGCAAACCCCTCTTCTAGGATAAGTCTCTACATATTGGGAGAACAAGCTGATAGGCTTTACGCCTCGTACGAGGGGGCAAGAAAGCGCCTAGGTGACGCATTTATGACTTTCGGTATTATTTTTGCGATCGCCGACCTGGTACTTCTACGTTCGTGTTTGGGACAAATCTTCGTGGCGTTGTGGACCCCGAGAAGGTGGCTGAGTCGCCGCCTGTAGCGTCGTTTACTTTGTTTGGGCTTACAATCAGCCTGATGCAATCGCGGGTTACGTTGCTGCTTGCCAACACATAACAATACCGCGGGGAGGGAGTTGAACCCTTAGGGGCTGTTCTTACCAGGGAGTTTTTGCTGGCGCGGATATCTGATTTTTCATTGAAGGTTTGCCCACAGCCTGCACGAACAAGCTGCCGCTACCCAGTCTGTAAGGGCTCAAGTCAATGGCGTGGATGCCGACGGTAGGTTGATCGAGCTCCAATAAATTCTGGTTGTCGGGACTGAAATAGACAACATAGTGATCAACGGTGTTTTCATTTCCTTTCACATTCCATTGCAGGAGCGTGCCGGAAATCGAGGCGGAAACCGTAAGGCAGTTGTCGATTCCAGATTCGAGTTCTGTCCCTTCCTCGTAATCATTCCATGTGACCAGCTGCAACATCGGAAGCTGGGTGCCGGAGTTGTAGTAGCTGTTGAGCTTGCTGAAGGTTTGCAGCCACGTCTGCCCGCACTGCTGTCCAACGATTCGGTTCAAACTCCATGAAGCCAAAGTGTCATTAAAACCTTTGTACCCCGCACCCCACGCCATCTGCTGCGGGGCTTTCATGGCCGCGTTGTAGAAATTCGTGAGGTAGTCCATCCCATATACCGTGGACGTTGCGTTCATCCAGGAGTAACTGCCGGTGCTGACGGGATGGGTGAAGCCACCCGAACTCTGAAAGATCCAGGCGATGTTGGACGAGGTTGCTGCGCGGATCGCATTCCAGTCCAGAGTGTAGTGCTTGTCGAGGTCAAACTCGGTGATCAGTGGCTTTCCATTCCAGGTAGCGTAGGCGGGTGAGGTTGCGTAATGTTGCAATACGTAATTCGTCAGGTAGATCATTGTCTGCTGCGCATTGCACCCCGAACAAGGGCTCAGTGTCACCGCGCCTTTGTCAATCATGATCAATACTTTGAAATTGGGTGTGTTCTGGGCGGCTGCGAGCCAAGCCAAAGTTGTGGGCTCAGTGGGATCAGCCGGCCCATACCAATCGATCACTACGCCGTTGATCCCGCGGCTCACCATGTCGTTCAGTTGTTTGTTGACTTGAGCAGGGTCCCACGAAACGTATCCAACTTTCATGTGGCGCTTGTCCCCGAACCAGGGCTGCAACTCGGCATAGATGTCCGTACTGGCACCGGTGTACAACAGGGAATGAATGTCTACCTTGCTGACGTTGGTTGCGCCTAAATTGCCATTGGTCTGATTCACGAACGTAGCCGCTGTGCTCGTGTTGTTTCCGGTCTGCGATACCAAGGTAGTCGTGGCGACAGCCGGAACGGAGATGGGCTGAACGGTGATGGGCACGTGTGTCCATGCCGAACCCTTGCAATTGTCCCATTCTTGCACCACGGTGTCGTACGTACCAGGAGCCAGCTTAAGCACCGTGTCCAGCTTGGCGCCCCGCACCACGTAAACCCGCTTATACGGCGCGGTGTAGATTCCCATCGCCGAGATTCCTTTTGAGCACGTTGTGATCGCAGTCGCCGTGTAATGGATCGAGCCCGAGGACAGGGTTCCTGTCGGCGAGGTTACCGTCACTTTTCCGGTAGCGGCTGAAGAGTTTGCGGGGGCGGCTGCAATTGCTAATAGAAAAGAGAGCAACCAGACTCGAAAATTTGTCTGCATTACAGCCTCAGGGTCGTCGGGGATGAAAAAGCTCGCGCCAATCAGGTGCTTGCGAACTTCAGCGACAGTATGTGTCAGTGAGGCCTTTACCCAAAGTAACGAAAGTGATTGACCCCTCGAGTCGCTAGAAATCGCTGATATCGCGGCGGCGAAGCGGCGGGGCGTCGCTCAAACGGTCCCACTCGCTCAGCGCGTTTTGTGCCGCATTCCAAAATCGACCGCGGAATGTTGGTATGAGAGGTCCGGTCTGTGGAGTGTGAGGAAATCACGTTGCGAGACATGGGGACCTGTGGCTAAGTTCATGCCTCAGGCTGTAAATGACTTGCACTTTGTCGAGCACCGTTACGAATGGCCCTGATTCCGTTTTCAGGTTTCCACCTGGTCAGACTCTTTTGCGAAGCAGCGAACAGCACCAACGAGCTTCAGTTTTTCACCGTCTTGCTGAGATCAGCCTCGGCTCCGACCACTGAGAAAGGGCTCTACTGTATCGGTTCAGCATTATTTTCTTCTTTCGTGTGCCTGCCGGATATCTGCTTAAAAAACAATGAGTTAAGAGCACTCATTCAACTACTTTCTTGGCTTGCATCTTTTTCGTGTCATGGCTCGTATATCCGGGTAGCATGAACGCCGCAGCCTATTACTTCACGAATGGGATGGAATCCGAGGCCAGCGTAATTGCTCGCGGCCTGCGCCGGCGCGACCCCGAACTGCTCGACCGTTTGATCGAGCAGTTCCAACACCGGCTGCTTAGGTATTTGGTGTACCTCACGCGAAATCGTGAGCTGGCGGAAGACCTCTTCCAGGAAACCTGGATTCGAGTGCTCGAACGGGGCCATCGATATGACGGAAAGCACGAATTCAGCACATGGCTTTATGCCGTGGCGAGAAATCTGACGATTGATTACCTGCGGAAGATCAACCCCGTCAGCCTCGATGGCCTGTTGGAACAGGACGAAGATCACGCGTCGGTCGAACCGCGCGACGTCCGGCCGCTCGCACTGGACATTTTGGCGCAACGTCAGCAACTGCTGAGAATCAGTGAGGCATTGATCGCCCTTCCGGCGGAGTACCGCGAAGCCATCGTGCTGCGCTTTCAGGATGAGTTGGCGTTGGAGGAGATTGCCATCGTAACCGGGGCGCGGCTGGGCACTGTTAAGTCACGTCTCTATCGCGGGCTAAGCATGCTTATGGAACGATTGGGAGGAGCACGGGCTTGATTCGAAACGTACATGACGAGGCGTGCGCATTGATTGCTCTCGGCGGAGCTGTTTCCCCTACGCAGCAGGCTTGGCTACGCATGCACCTCGAGCAATGCGAAGCATGCCGTCTATACCTGCAGGCACTGAATGACGTGGTTGGTGCGCTGCGCTCAGTGACGATATCCGCCGATTTCCGTCTGGTGCGAACATCACAAATGCGAGTGCGCTTTCATTCGCGGAGTCTTCGGGAAATGCGCCAACGCGTTTGGCTGGTTGGGATGGCTTGCTTGGGAGTGGGAATTTCGGGGACCCTGACTGCTCCGATTTTGTGGCGTCTCTTTGCATGGGTTGGGCAAATGGCCGGAGTGCCCAACATCGTTTGGCAGGCGGGCTTCATGTTCTTCTTCGCTTTGCCCGGGATGATTGTAGCCGTCCTATTGCTCGCCAGAGGCGCGCACCCGGTCAAGAGTGGCATCGATTCGGGGCAGTGGAGCTGAGGAATTCATAAATGGTCATGCCAATGAAAAACGACAACCAAGGCGTTCTGGCGAGAGAAATCAGAATCGTCCCGTGGTGGGCATGGGCGCTGGCCGGCGTCTCTTTCATTGCCGCTCAGTGGCTTTTTAACCTCGAGATTGTTCGTCATCCGCACCCTCCTCCGGCATGGGCGCGGCCTCTGTTCGGCATTTTAGCCGGCGTCGTCGGAGCAGCGTATCTGCTTCTCATCGGCTATGTGAACCGCGACTCAAAGCGGCGGGGAATGAGTCCCGTACTCTGGACCCTTGTGGCCATCCTCGTTCCCAACCTTCTGGGTATCCTTCTTTACTTTGTTTTAAGACAACCAGTCGTCCGAGTTTGTCCGCAATGCCGGAGCGCGGTCCAAGCGGGGTTCAATTTCTGCCCCCGGTGCAGCTACAAACTTGCACCGAGCTGTCCCCGGTGCCAGCGGATTGTTGGCGTCAGTGATGAGTATTGTCCGTATTGCGGGACGTCAGTGCGCACGGACCAATCACAGACTTCTGGCTCCCCAACCACAACTCCTGGTTAATCGGCCTCATGTTTCGCCGGACCTGGGACCGGAGAAGGGAAGTCATTCCCTGCGACCGCGCAAGGTTGAGCTATGAATTTTCTGCTGGACACGAATGTTGTTTCGGAGCCAAAGCGGGCACGACCAAACCCTGGGGGTGCTGAAGTGGGCTTGATTGCGGCCACCGCGGAAGTCTTCGGACTCACCCTGGTTAGGCAGAGCGTTTCTGACTTCGAGCCCTCACCAGAGATGACTTTGTCACCTTGGAGCTAGACGCAGTAGCTCGTCACATCTCGCTGCGGCCCGCAAGCAATAAGCAGCTCCCGGTACCCGCGTTCACTCTACGCATTAGAAGTTAAACTTGAAGCCCAACTGCACCTGGCGCGGACCGATCGCCATGTAATTTATGGTCCCAAAGGTATCATCGCCGACATTGGTATCCGGTGTCCCGAATACCGGATGATTTAATGCGTTCTTCGCCTCGACCCGGAACTCGAAGTTCATCTGCTCGCGTATCTGGAATTGCTTACCGACTGAAAGATCGGCCGTGAACGACCACGGTGACCGGACGCTGCCCATCGCTCTGGGAGCATCACCCAGGGTGTAGGGGGCGGGGCGCTGGAATACGTTGTTATCCACAAAGTAGTTGTCTATCCAATCCGAGCCATGGTTGCGCTTTGGCGTTCCCACAAGATTCGGGCGCTGTGAGCCATACGTGGGCAGCGGCTGCCCACCGTCATTGAGGAAGAAGGACAGCGGACGTCCATCAGCGATACGCCAAATGCCGTTGGTCTTCCATCCACCGATGATCATGTCCGCCCAGCGCGGCATGTTCCCCAGGAATGACCGCCCGTGCCCAACCGGCAGATCGTAGCTGTAGCTGAACTGTAATACATAGGGAATATCGAATGTTGACAGACTCCGTTCCAGAGCGGGCTTATTGGGATCCTGCAAGCTGTCGAAGCTTTGCGCCCACGACACATTGGTATCGCCCGAGGAAGCGTCGTCGATCGACTTCGACCAAACGAACGTTGCCAGCAGTTGCAAGCCGTTGGAGTACTTCTTCTCGGCGGTCAACTGCAGTCCGTGGTAAATGGAATTGGCGATCAACTGCGGTTCAGTCGAAACCCCAGTGAATTGAGGAAAGGGAAGCAGCAACTGATAGTACTGAATGTTCGGAAAGCTGCTGCCTATACTGCTGTTCGGATCGCTGATAAGCCCGGCGAACGGATTGGCTACTGCGGAGCTGAGACATGCGATTGACAGGCCACCTTGGCATGGGGTATTTGAGGAGAAATCTCCAACAGGTAGATTCTCCACCCAAGGCCCTAAGAAATTCCGCTGTGTAGAGCCGGTGAACGGCAGATGAGTGCCCTTCTTGCCAATATATTCTGCGTTGATCAAAATATGGCTCGGCAGTTCGCGCTCGATTCCAAAGCTCCAACTCTGCTCATAGGGTGTTTGGTTCCAGGCCGCCGTACGAATCGGACCGTTGGCGCCAAAACCCACATCGTTCATCAACCCGAGTGAATTTCCTGCCGGTTGAATCAACCCGAACTTAAACGGATTGTTCAGGTTCACAAAAGGAGTTGCCAGGTCATTTGGATTGACCGTGATCACATTTGTGTACTGATTGAAACCTGCGCCGCCGTAGGGGACCACACCAGTAACCCCGGAGCGTGATTGCCCATAGTAAATGCCGAAGCCCCCGCGGATCACCGTGTTTGGAACCACTTGATAGGCGAAGCCGAAGCGCGGCTGAATGTTACTCCAGTCGGCTACGTAGTTTGTGCGCTGCTTCGAAGAAGCAAAGACCTCCCCTCCTTTCAAGGCAAGATTCACGGGTTGGCCGGTAACGGGGTCGGTATAGCTCAGGCTTCCACCATTCAAGGGACTGGTGGCATTCGGATCAAAGTAATCCTGGCGGTTAAAGCGATCGGTTCGCGGCAATGTGACGTCGTAACGTAAGCCCAGATTTAATGTCAGTTTCTGCGTTACTTTCCAGTTGTCTTGCGCAAAGAATCCATATTGGTAATTCGTGGTGGCTGGACGGGTTTGGATTTCTTCGTACGACCCACAACCGTTGTCGGCACAGCCCTGCGTCATCTGGCCCATCATGAAGCTCGCCATAGAATCTCCGCCGCAGAGGTCCTGTCCGTCGGGGCAGGCATTGGTGGCATCGGTGTTGAAGGCGAAGAATCCAACCGGAGCGTTGGTCTGGATGTAGTTAATCTGATGGATCCGGCCATCAAATCCGAACTTGATATCGTGCTGGCCGTGTACCTTGTCGAGGGTAGCCGATAACTGTCCTGTGTCCTGGCCCAGGCGGTAATTGCCATAGGGATCGGTGCCGATATTGGCATATCCGGCATTGCTGTACGAGTCGATAAAGATCGCAGGCACTCCCTTGAACCCGTTGGCCTCCAGATAAGACGGGAACCCCAAAGTTCCAAGCGGATCATTCTCCCCATGCGGGTTGTACGCATCCGTGTGCCAAACTCCACGGGTGAATCCCAACGTGGTAGTCAGTAGCAAGGTCGGGCTGAAAGTATGTGTGTCGTTGATCGCGAAAGCGTGGGCATTGTCCCAACCCGGACCGCCCTGACAGGGATCGGTAAAGTTCTTGAAGCAATCAAGGCCCCCGCCCGTGGGGTTGTACTGATACGCGAATTTCACGCTCATCAAATTGTTTTGTGTAAAGCGATGGTCGACCTTAATGTCAAACTGCTTATTGGAGCTGCGGTTCGAACCCGACGCGAACCAGTTTTGCAGAAAGCTTCCACCAGGGACGTTAGGCTCTGGAAAGTAGCTCATCATTTTCTGCGCCACGGGGTCAATCAGATTGCCGGCGACATTGGGGTTGGGACCGCCCGGGGTCGCGTAGGTGGCGATGTTGTTGAAGGGAATGAAGGTGGTGCGCGTTATAGTGCCATTAAACGTTCCGGAGTACGGGTCCCAAATCTGACCAGCGTCCACACTGCATCGCCCGGAGCCATTAAACGTGCCTCCCTGTGCGGCACAAAGTTCGCCAAAATCGCCGGCCCGCTCCGCGTCGCTGGGAACGCCTGCATTAGCCGTGCTCTGCCCGGTTTCAGTCCTGTAGTCGTAATCGAAGAAGAAGAAGGTTTTGTTCTTGAAGATCGGGCCGCCAATCGTACCGCCGACATTGTGGCGGCGCAACGGAGGGATAGGATCTCCGAAGTGGTTTGAGAACCAGTCGTTTGCATCGAGGGTATCGTCGCGGAAGAACTCGTAAACACTGCCGTGAAAATTGTTCGTGCCGGAGCGCGACACCACATTGACCACCGAGGCACCGGAAAATCCGTATTCCGCGCTGAAATTCGTCTGCTGCACCTTGAATTCTTCCACGGCCTCAGGCGAGGGTAGATACGTCACTGATGTAATTCCGCCGTTGGGCTCGGAGTTCGTGGCGGAAGCGCCATCCAGCAGAAAGTCGGCTGAAGCCCCACGGCTGCCGTTGGAAACAAAGTTTGTGCCAATACAGGGCTCCGGGCATGAATCGTTCATCTCGGTGACGCCCGGCGCCAAACTGGTTAGGGTCTCGATATTTCGGTCAATCAAAGGCAGATCGTTGATGAACCTGCGGTTCACCACCTGGCCGGTTTCCGCGTCCTCGGTCTGTAATTCAACAGCCCCGGCATGTACATCCACGATTTCGGAAAAGGCACCCACGGCCATCAAAAAGTCCACCGAGGCGTTCTGATTAACATCGATTCTGACGCCGTCTTTGCGCTCAGTCTTGAATCCAGTTGCGCTTGCCGTCACGGTGTAATTCGAGGGCGGGAGCTCCCGAATGACATATCGCCCCGCCGAATCACTCGTTGCTGAAAACTTAAAACCTTTCTCGGCATCCGTAGCGTTGACCTGTGCATTGGCAAGGAAGGCGCCAGAGGGGTCTTTCACGGTACCAGCAATCGAGCCGGTATAGAGCTGGGCATGAGCTGCGGGGAGGCATAGCAGAGCGCAAACTGCGGCTCCGAGCAGGTGTTGGGCCGTTTTGGAAATCGATTGCAGGCCGTACCGTGCGATGAAATTCATTTTCATACGACACTCCGAGTTCGGCTAGGTTTCGAGCAGAAGCGACGGTGGGGGCAGGAGATGCACCTGTCCCCAGCATTAAAACGTTTCATTACTTTGGGTTTATTAACCCTCCTGAGAACGGTTGTCAAGACAAATCTGCTCACATCTTGGTTATAGGGGAATCGCGCCCAGAAAAGCTTGCCGGGTACCTAGTTAAGCAATCGACACAAGCCGCCGGAAACAGGAATGCAACAATAATTCAATTTTAGGGTGTGTTCGAAGAGACCGGGGAAGCGGGTTCAACGAGATGGTGGTATTGACGCGGCCTTAAATCCGAGAGGTGCTGGACGATTCCGCTCGGCCAGCGGATGTCCGCATTGACCGGCTTCGCGCTCGGCCCCAACCCGACAAGCACACGTTTGTCGTGCGCGGCCAGGTAACTGCCGCCGCCCGCGATCCAGCGCGTCAGCGACCGGCCAGTCGAATGGACTGTGATCTTGGCACCGATCGCATCACGGTTACTCACCGTTCCTTGAAGCGAGAATCCAATCCAGGAACTATCCTGGCCAACGTTATTGCGCAACAGCACCGGAGGGCCGTTGAGGGTCGTGAAGATCGCATCGGGATCGCCGTCGTTGTCAAAGTCGCCGATGGCGAGGGAGCGTCCCAGGTAAGAACGTTGAAAGGTGGCACCTGCGAGCTGGCGCATGTTTTCAAAAACACCCTCACCGGTGTTTCGCAGCAGAAGCGCAGGTTCTTTGTATTTGACATCCGCGCGGGTGGATTCGATCTCCTGATTGATGTGGCCGTTGACCAGCAGCAAATCCAGATTGCCATCATTGTCGTAATCAAAAAACTTTATCCCCCACCCGACAAGCTCTCTAGTCAAGTTGGCCAAATGCGAGGCATTGGTACGATCAGAAAATGGCAGCGACTTCGAGCCCAAAAAGAGCGAATGATATTGATCATTGAAGTTGGTGACGACGAAATCCGGGATACCATCGCCATTGACATCGCCTGCATCCACCCCCATACCTGACCGTGCAACGCCATTCTGGTCATATGCGACTTCGGCTTCCAGTGCGACGTCTTCAAATGTTCCGTCGTGTTTGTTGATCAGCAAAAGGCTAGGTGAGGCATCCCGCGCAATGAATAGATCCGGCCAACCGTCATCATTGACGTCAATCGCAACCACGCCCAGTCCACGGCCGATGAGTTTGTCGAATCCAGAGCGCTTGCTCACGTCCGAGAACGTGCCATCGCCATTGTTGTGATAGAGCGTAAGCGGCAAGCCTGTGTAAGCTGTTTGCGCACAGTACCCGCGCACCCCATTCAGTTCGCAATGCTTGGGATCGTCGAACGAAAATTGCGCGTAGTTCGTAACGATCAAATCCAGGAAGCCGTCGCGATCGTAGTCGAACCAGGCTGCACTAGCGGCCCACTTCCCCGCGTTCTTCACGCCGGCCTTGTCGGTGACATCTGTAAAGGTACCGTCGTGATTATTGTGATAGAGAGCGCTCGAAGGATAGCCAGTGACATAGAGATCCTGATAGCCGTCGTTGTCGAAGTCCGCCGCTGCCACCCCCATGCCGTAGAAGTTCAGCTTGTCGAGACCGGCTTTGGCCGCGACGTTTTCAAACCTGCCGTTACCGAGGTTGCGATACAAGGCATTCCGGAGTGGAAGCGGGCTCTTGCCATGAGGCGTTTCTCCACCGTTTACGAAAAAAATGTCGAGCAGTCCGTCGTTGTCAAAATCGCAAAACGCGACACCTCCGCCCATGGTTTCGATGAGAAATCGATCGGGCGACTCACCACCGAACTGCTGCCAGGTAATTCCGGCCTGTGCAGTGATGTCCGTAAAGATTTCATTGGAAGCTGAAGCGGCGGCAGGAATAGATGCGGTTTTCCAAACTGCGATGACGAACATCAGGAAAACTATGAGTGTGATTGTCCCTGGTCTCGGCATTAAAGTCCGGTCAAGGCTTCGCCTTATCAATCAATGAACCCTCTTGACGCTCGGAGGCTTTGCCTTCTTTTACTCGCTGGTATGTCTCCAATTCTCGTTGCGCGTCGGCTGTGCGATTCAAACGCCGGTAAGCACGCGAGAGCACGAAATGCACCTCGCTGCTTTCGGGCAGCAGTTTTGCCGCCCGTTCGAGATGCTGAGACGCTTGTGTCAGTCTCCCGTCGTCTAACTCGATCTTCCCCAGTTCAAAAAAAGCTTCCGGATTCGCGGCATCATTTGCGATCGCCTGTTTCAGTAACCGCTCGGCTCGAATGGCGGCCGTGCGATCGGTTGGGTCAGCGTGGTTCCGCAACATCTCCGCATAGACAACCTTGAATCGTGCTTCATTCGGAAAGCGCTCAATCGCGCTAGTGAATGTGGAAGCTGCATCGGGGATTAACCCGGCAGAAACTTGGGCTCGTCCCAGACCCAGCCATCCCTCACTGCTCGAGCTTTGGGCCGCGACCGAGTGTTTATACGACGTGATCGCATTTGTGAACTGAGAGAGCCGGCTTTCAAGTGAGCCCTTCAGATTGAAAACCGCGGCAGAGTTGGGGAACAGAACGGCTGCGTGATTTGCAGCATCGAGCGCTACGAGCAGGAAATTATGGGCGTCCAGTACCTTGATGAGATCAATGTAATTCGATTCATCGGCTGGGGTCAGCGCGATTGCGTGCTCAAATGCCTCGGTCGCTTCTTTGGGTTCATTCAGCCCGTGGTAGCACCAGCCCAACAGGTTGTACATCTGAGCGGTAACGCCGGGTCCTGCTAGAAGCGGCTCTAATGTGGTTTGACATTGGCCGAAATGGCCGGCGTGATATTGGACCGTTGCCTTTCGAAGCTGAATCTCGGCTGATGGATTTCCAGGTTCACTGATTGAATCCAGTAGTCGCTGCGCTTCCATGTAGTCGCCTGCCCGATCGGCAATTTCGGCACCGAGCAACAGTGACTTGGCGTTACCTGCATGCGATGACAGTCCCTGCAACGTGGCGCGCGCTTTTTCTGCCTCATGAAGTTGGTAGTACGAACGAGCGAGAGCAGCGATTGATTCGGGTTGTTTTTCGACTTGATCGGGCACAGAACTCAGCATTGTCGCTGCAGTTACGTAATCACCGGAGTTCTCCGACACCATTCCGAGCAACAGGCGAGACTGTGCGTCGTTCGGATGCTCGCGCAAAATGATTTGGAGCTCACGCTTCGCTTCAGAGTAGCGATGTAATTGCCAAAGGTTTGCCGCCAAATATCGCCTAACAACGGGGTCCTGCGGTCCTAATTTGAGAGCTTTGCGAAACGCAGCGCTGGATTCTTCAAACTTCTTGTCCATCGCGAGCACAGTCCCCAGCGTGCGAAGGAATTCTGCATTCGTTGGAGCGAGCATCACGGCCCGGCGCAGTTCGTCCGCGGCGCGTACCAAGTCTCCAGACCGAGCGAATTGAATGCCGATATCAGCGTGGGACTGTGCGTCTTCGGTTTGCGCATGCCCCGGGAATGATACGACAACCAATCCAAGCAGGAACAACCGAAACACAGGCCGGAGCCGCCAAATTCTCATCGAATCCACCAAACAATTACTGAGCACACGAACCGAAGAGGATCACATGATACCGCGTATGAAGATTCAACGGTAATCCATGCGGAGGAAACCAACGGGTGCGGCTGTGCGGTCCAGGTAGGTTGTTCACGACGTTGCTGCCCCAATTTCTGATGCCAACTCAATGCTATCTATATTCCCGCGCGATTCATTGAGGACGGCTGATCTAAAATTGAAGTTCGTCTTAGGGGAGGTATGGCCATGAGAGACATTCTTGGCAGAGCCGTTCTAGCCGGCGTCGTAATTTTTGCTGCTAATGGTTGGCTCCTGGGCGCAGCAAGCGCTAGCGGATCCTCCATTCTGGAGCCGCCAGAAGGTGCGTTGCTCGGACAGTTCTATGGCGCCGGTAGTCTGGCCCAGACCACGGCGAAGCTCGGGCGGACACCCCCCGTTCACCTCACTTACTACGCGTGGACCGATGACTGGACCGGCACCGTCACCAAAGCAGATCTGTCCGCGGGACGCATCCCTCTCGTCAATTGGGAACCCCACAACATCGACTTCACCAAGATCGTCGACGGGAGCCTTGATGCCACGATAGTAGCGCGTGCAAATGGCTCCAAAGCGCTGGGAAAGAAGTTCTTCCTCGACTTCGCAGCGGAGATGAATGGCGACGAGGCGTGGAGTGGCAACAATGCCTCCCTATACGTTGCCGCTTATCGACATATTCACGACATCTTCCTTGCTGCGGGCGCCACCAACGTGATCTGGGCATGGTGTCCAAACGTCACGGACATCCACGGAGGTAACAAGCACACGATGGACTACTACCCAGGCGATGCGTACGTCGATTGGACCGGGGTAGATGGGTACAACTGGGGTACAAACGGTGGCTGGCAGACCTTCCAACAGGTTTTCTGGGAAATCTACCCCCTCCTGGCAGCCAAGAAAAAGCCGATCATGATTGGAGAGATGTCTTGCGCTCAAGTGGGGGGAGACAAAGGCAAGTGGATCGATGAGATCATTCCCACTCTCCGCGCCAGTTTCCCACTCATCAAATGTCTTGTCTGGTTCGACATCAACAAAGAAGCCGATTGGCGCATCAGTTCGTCTTCCGAATCGGAAGCAGCATTCATTCGCATGGCAAGAGATCCTTATTTCAATCAGTAGAATTCTGGGACACGCGTCAGCTTGTACCTGTTCTTCGAGCAACTTTGGTGACTCTTAACGACTAGCCGCCCGCGTCCGTGCTCAAAGCGTTTTCTTCCGTGTCGGCAGAACGTTTCAATACCGTTGACCGGTCTCGGCCGCAAGGAGCAGGCCGCTGTTGAAACGGGTCGGGACACGCGAAAGCATTCAATTTCGTGTGCGGTTCTTCGAGTGCGTCCGTCGACCAGGAATGGCCGCACGGCAAAGGGTGCAGCATATGGGAATGCGGAGTACCTTTTCCGTTATTATTTATAAAGTAGTATACTGGGTGTTTGCTAGACCTTAAGCCTTGCAGTTGCACTGCAGGACTTTGGCAAGCGGCTTGCTTAGGTTCACAGCCGTGTCGGATTGGCTCAAAATCGTAGTCGTGCTTGGGATGGCGGCGATGCTTTTTGTACCCTGCGATCCCGCTTGCGATTGCACGATCGGCACAGACCTCGCCATTGTGCTTGAGCAAGAGACCGGATCCTTCCGGCCTATTCAAATAGCTCAACCCATCATGCACCAGCCGCGCCGTTATTCCTCCTACGTTGAGTCGGCCGTTCAGAGCCACTCCAAAGAGGTTTTCTCGATCATTGATCTCACCTGCGCGCGTCTCTGTTAGACCCCCTTCGAGCGCACTGCCCACTTAGAAAGGTTGATTCCGGCAGCGTGCCGACTCAGGAAAAAGAGGGTGGCACGTAGCTCATAGCTAGGGGTGTGCCCCTGTATTCCTTCAGGAATTCCTTCAGGAGGTTCGTAGTGAAATCGAGAGTCATTGTCTCGTGCTTTTTGTTTCTGGTAGTCTTGGCGACTGCTTCGGCACAACGCCTGGATGGGACCTTACGCGGCACCGTAGTGGATCCGCATCGCGCGGTCGTGTCGGGAGCCGACGTCACGGTCACTAATCAAGTTACGGGCGTCAAGGAAAGCACAAAAGCGACGTCGACCGGAGAATATGTTTTCCCCAACTTGCTGGTCGGCATGTACACGGTCGAAGTAGTGGCACCAGGCTTTGCAAAATACCTCCGCAAAGAGGTGGAGGTCCTGCCGAACCAAGTCATTATTGCGGACGCTAGCCTCGTAATCGGGCCGCCATCGACGGTGGTGGAAGTCACCACCGGAGCCGACGTCATACAAACTACGACGGCTCAGCTCAGTAATGATTTTGGCGCCCGCGCTGTATCCGATCTACCCAGTCCCGGTCTAGGCGGTGGGCCGTTGAATCTGGCGTTGCTGGCGCCTAACACAACAACGCAGGGTGCGGGAGTCCAAGGGGAAGGAGGCTCGATCGGTGGTGCCCGTCCTCGTCTTAACAGCTTCAATATCGATGGCGTGGATGATAACCGTGTGGATGTCACTGGGCACACGTCCGAAGTAATCCCCGAAGCGGTCTCGGACTTCAATCTAGTGACCAATATGTTCAGTGCAGAATTGGGTCACTCGGCCGGCGGTCAATTCAATATTGTCACCAAGTCCGGAACCAACGCGTGGCATGGTTCTGCCTGGGAGTTCAACAACAATCGCAACTTTAACGCCATGGACAATCTCGAGAAGGACGCGGGATTGACCGCTCCACGCCGGGTTGACCGCAACCGGGCGGGAGCAGAAATCGGTGGCCCGCTCATCCGGGACCGGCTCTTTATTTATGGTGCCTACCAGTTTTCTGGCACCGGTCTGTCTGCAGCAGCCGTACAGCAGCTTGCTCCCACGGCCGAAGGTCTGTCGCAGTTGAGTGGCATGGCAGCGAACGATTCCGTGCGCGGCATTCTCAGTCAGTTCCCAACCGCGCCAGCGGCGGATGCACCTCCAGCGGTGGTCAATGGAGTGTCGATTCCGATTGGGACATTTCAGCCAACAGCACCCAGCTACCTTAATCAGCACGATTTCAACATCAACGGCGACCTGAATCTGGCTCGCCACTCCGTTCGCGCCCGGTTTCTGTACGACCGTCAGCGCCAGCCCTGGGTCAACCCGGAAACACCACAAGCACAGTTCACCGGAACTCTGGGCGTTGATAATCGCAAAATCATACTCACGGATGCCTGGACTGTGAGTGACCACATGATCAATGATTTTCGGGTGTCGTATTCCAGGTTTGTGCAGAGATACGCTGTCCCCACGGAATTTGCCAACTTTCCCAATGCCAAAATAGACGTTCTCGGTTTGAATATTGGCCCGGAGGGGAACGCTCCTCAAAGCTACACCCAGAACAACTACCAAGTCCTGAACAACATCACCATCGTGAAGGGCGCGCACTCGATAAAGTTTGGTCCTGAATACCGACGCTGGATCGCTCCTAGTGACTTCCTGCCTCGATCACGCGGGGAGTGGGACTATGCCGATCTTCAAAGGCTGATCAATGATCAGGTCCCCGATGGGTTCAATGGAGCCTTGCGGGGTGCCGGTACGGGATTTTTTAACGGCAACCAGCACGCAGTTTACGGTTTCGTTCAGGACGACTGGAAGGTCACTCCGCGCTTAACCCTTAACCTCGGCCTCCGGTATGAATGGACTAGCAATCCGGCTGATGTGTCGAAGCAAACTTTGAATGCGATCTCCACGCTGCCCGGTGTGTACGAATTCCGAGAGCCAACAACTGACACAAACAATTTCATGCCTCGAGTAGGTTTTGCATTGGATCCAACTGGCAGTGGCAAATGGGCGGTCCGTGGTGGTTTCGGCGTCTCGTTTGACGTAACTCCGCAAAATTTTCCGCTTTTGTCGCTGCCTCCGCAATTGCAGACAGAGCAGAATCCTGGGATCACTTGTGGATTGCCGAGTCCGCCGGCGTGGTGTGCTTCAGGTTCGGGCTTCCTTGCCGGAGGAGGGCTGCGCCAGGTGAACGTGCCTCCCGCTACTCAGCAAGAGGCACGGTTAGCAACCCAGGGCATAATCCTCGACCAGGTTCAGCCGAAGGTTTTGACTTGGACGCTCGGCGTGCAACGGGAACTCATGAAGAACACGAGTCTCGAAGTCCGTTATCTAGGAACGCGGGCGACCCAATTGCTGGTCCAAGCCCGCAGTAACACAACCAGCGCGTTTGCAGCCGGTCTGCAGCCGCTCCCCACGTTTTTCAATACAAGTGCCGTACCCGGAACGATCACCGGCGGATCGCGACTCTCGGATTTCGAGAACTTCAATCCGTTCATACATCCGGAGTTCACCGAGATCGATCCCGACGGCGCTCTCGTTGGCGGTGCTTTGGTGACGACGTTTCCAGCAGTCGGTTCCAGCACCTATCACGCGGGCTCGGTTGACTTGAACCGCCGATTTGCACGAGGGCTGATGTTCCGTGCCAACTACACGTATGCTCACAACATCGATGATGCTACCAACGAGTTGTTCACCAGCGTCGTCAATCCTCGGCGTCCGTTCGATTGGCAGAACCTGCGGCTGGACCGCGGTCGATCCACCTTGGACATCCGACACAAGTTCGCGTTGTCGTGGATGTACGAGTTACCGAACGTCAGTACAGATAGCGGGTTCTTCAAGACGCTCGCGCACGGTTGGCAATGGAATGGCACCTATCTCGTGCAAACGGGACAGCCGATCTCTATTCTCGCTAACGCCGATGCCAATGGTAACTTCGACTCGGCTGGTGATCGGGCCATCCTTAACCCTGCCGGGATCGACAGGATTGGTACGGCTGTGAACTACGTCTGTGCCGGACCAGGCGGTGCAACCAGCCTTATCTCGATCGATTCCGGTTGTGCCGGTGGGAGCGCCAACGTAGCCGGTTACGTTGCGCAAAACCCGAATGCTCGCTATGTGCAAGCCGAAGTTGGCGCTTTCCCCACCGTAGGGCGAAACACCTTCGAGTCTCCAGGAGCGAATGTGTGGAATCTGGGGTTGTTTAAGAATACGAAGCTGTCGGAAAGTATGACATTACAGTTTCGCGTCGACACCTTCAATACGTTTAACCATCGCAACTTCTCTTTGGCTCAGCCCACCGTTTTTCAAACCGGGACTCTGATAGGTACGGTGAATAACTCCCTGAGCACCACCTATGCGAACGTAACCTCTGACCTGTTCTTGAACGACAGACAGTTTACCGGAGGGAATCGCCAGATGGTTCTAGGCGTCAAGCTGCTATGGTAACAACCATGGCTAGATAAGGGGCTCGCAAGAGCCCCTTTGAACTACTTGTTTTACTACAGCAAAGACGCCAGAATTCCTGACGTTTGCTACAACCTGGTTTTATTCTGCGGATACACACAGTAATCTGAGTGCCTTCTTCAGAAGGGAACCTGCATAAGCGCCGGTGCGGAAGTTTGCGAGAGCTCTTCGCCAATCATCGAGCTGGAGGTATCCCGATTCTCCCTGAGATTGCAGTCGCCTTTAATAGCTTAAGGCTCGCGTCTTTGGGAACATTGGCTGCAGGAAATGAAACGTCGAATCGCTTGAAATCTCTTTCATTCTTGTCGCAATAACGAGATGATGCGCCCGCGCACTCGCCGCGATCATGCCGTCGTTCAAACAGTTCACCGGGTTTTGTCGGCCGAGTTGCCTTGCAGGCGTTAGCTACCGACATCACCAGATCGAGCTATGCCCTGACAAGCTGCTCTCGATTGAGTCAAGGTTGAAGATTGTGACTCTATAGTTGTTCCCAGAGCTTTTTCGGAGTATAAACTCTCTCGTCAGCCAAGGTGAGACACTCGGTCCGTTTTCCTTCACTCGCATCTCACCAGATTTCGCCATGAACTGCACGGGGAGGTGCGCCATGGACGAACGCCACTCGTCTATGATCTCGCGTCCGGTACTTTTTTGGGTTCTATTTTCCACGGTTTGCCTGGGCATTAAAGCGGTCGCGCAGAACACAGGGGACTTTGCGATTGTTGTTCTGCCGGACACCCAGAATTACTCCCAATATTACCCCCAGATATTCGACGCTCAAACTCAGTGGATCGCAAACAATGCCGCTGCGCAGAACATTCAGCTCGTGATCGGAGTCGGCGATATTGTGAACGTGGGGACCGATACCGTGCAATGGGCCAATGCAACTCACTCGGTCGGTATCCTCGATCAGGCAGGAGTGCCGTACGCATTCGCGATAGGAAACCACGACTATGACACCCTGCCGCCTACCAGCCGGAGCGCAACGAACTTCAACCAGTATTTCGGCCCGAGTCGTTATGCAAGCGCCTCGTATTATGGCGCAAGCAATTTCCCTTCAGGAAGCAATGAAAACTTTTATGAGACGTTCAATTGGCAAGGCAACAAGTACCTTGTTTTGGTTCTAGAATTTGTCCCACGCGACACGGCCCTGGCTTGGGCGAAATCCGTTCTTGATGGCAACCTTGATAAAGAAGTTATCGTTGTCACCCACAGCTATCTTTACTCCGACAATACCACGGTGGATGAATGCGATACCGCGGACATGATCGGCGATAACAATGGCGCTAAGCTGTGGGCTAGCCTTCTCGGGCAGTACCCGAACATCAGCCTGGTTTTGAGCGGGCACGTGACCAACAAATTCAACGCTCAGCGCTCCGACGTTGCGGCGGGTGGCAATTTCGTTCATCAGATATTTGCGAATTGGCAGACTTGGACTAATGGTGGCAACGGCTACTTGCGGATCATGCAATTTTCCCCTCAGAGTAATTCGATTACGGTGACCACCTACTCGCCCTACACCGGGCTGTTCCTGACTGATACCGAAAATCAATTTACGCTGAAGTGGCACAATGACGGAAACCCCGGAACAGGAACGGCAGTAGTCTCGGGGCGAGTCCGCACAGCTTCGTATGGCAACAATTGCGCCGTGATCGCGGGCGCAACCGTCAACGTTGGGGGCGCAACAGCGCTGACCGACAGCAGCGGAAGGTACTCTCTGGCGCTGCCACCCGGAGCGGTTTCCGCAAATGCCAATGCCGCTGGCTTTCTCAAGTCAGCACAGAATCTGACACTCAACGACTATTTTCCCAACCAAGTAGATTTTTTCCTCACCCCCGTGCCGCCCTGCGCTCAAAGCTCCACGGATCCCTCAGTCACCATCTGCACCCCGGCAAACAATGCCACCGTGGGCAGCCCAGTAAACGTAATTGCCGGCTCAAATTCATCAGTTCCGATCGTCTCACTCTCCATCTGGCTGGATGGGAAGAGGGCTTACGGAACGTCCTCATCCGTGCTGAACACCAACGTGGCGATTCCGTCTGGCACACACTTCTTGACGGTGCAGGCAATCAACGGAGTCAATCAGATCGCGAATCAGAAGATTGTTCTATCTGTTCCGTCCGCAATCCAGCTTCCTTGCAGCCCCGCCATACCCGACCTCACCGTTACGATCTGTTCTCCGGCACCGAACTCGATTATGGCGTCGCCCGTAAATATTACTGCGGGAAGCACCGACAATAGTGCGCCGGTCGTGAATATGTTCGTCTGGATCGACGGAATCAAGCGTTGGACAGCCGCGGGCAATACCGTTAACGTTTCGCTGCCACTGTCCCCGGGAACACGTCGGCTCACAGTGCAGGCAAGAGACTCGCTGGGACGCTATTTTCAGTCCACCGAATACATAACGGTCCAGTGAAGATGTGATTGCTCACAACGAGAATGCGATACAGGCAAACGATAGAGTGGACAGGTCCTTGCTCGACCATCGATGTTCATCCAAGGTCTGCTGAGAGTCGGCTTTTCGAGGACAATGGAACTGGACGTACGATCAACCCCAGTGGCAATTCGACGAGAGCCCGAAGTTCGTCAGAATCTCAATATGAGCCTGATTTCTACGCCAACGTCCGGCGTCTTAATGGCTAGCCCATTCAAAACAAACGGAAAATTATGGTGCAAAAAGGGGAGTTGAATTCCCCAGGGTACCAAGTACCGGCGGATTTTGAGGGAGTGAAGATGAATGCGATCTATTCCTGCTGATTACGCTTGAGTGCGTCCGAAGCGGATCTGAACAAAATAGGATTACGTTTCAATACCCTCCACTACCATTCGGTGTGCTCTCTTCCCGTCGCGTCACCGATTCTGAACTAGCGAGCAACGACGGAGAGCTAGTGCGCGATATCCGTGTGCGGGGCGATCTACCCGCCATCTACCTGAACGAATAGCTGGAATTTTCCGAGTGGACGCCTTCGGTGCGAGTAGAGAGGGTAGATAGGGTAGACCAACACACGCATAGGCGGCGAATCTGCAGGTTCCTAAACAGGATGCCTCCGTCGCGCATTATTTCTCGTCGGGACATCCTGCCGTTCTTTGCAGGCATCCGTTGTCTATTCGTCGGGCTACAACTCCGGTTGTTGGTGATGCATCCGGGTCGAAGCGTGCTTCGAGCAATGGATCGTGGCCGTCAGTCGGGCTCGTTGAGACACTCAGAAAAGACCGATTCAATTTTCAATTTGGGTGAATACGCTAAGGAGGAGATGATGACAACTTTGAGTGCAATCCAAAACAATGAACCGACTGCAAACGCGGGTGCCGCGAGAGTCGACATGAAGCTTGAGGTGGTGATCGTCCCGGTTTCAGATATTGACCGTGCGAAGGATTTCTATGCCAGGCTCGGTTGGCGGCTCGACGCCGACTTCACTGCCGGCAATGACTGGCGTGGGGTCCAGTTCACGCCGCCGGGCTCCGGCTGCTCGGTAATCTTCGGCAAGAACGTGACCACGGCAACCCCTGGCTCTGCCCAGGGCTTGTACCTGGTCGTCTCCGACATCGAGACAGCCAGGAAAGAGCTGCTCCGTCGGGGCATCGAGGTCAGCGAAGTGTTCCACGGTAGCAACGTGCACACTGGCCCTGACGAGCCCTATTTGTTTGGACGTCTGCGGGCCAGCGGTCCGGACCCTGCCCATACCAGTTATTACTCGTTTGCCTCCTTCCATGATCCGGACGGCAACGGCTGGCTGTTGCAGGAAATCACAGCGCGGCTGCCGGGACGTGTAGCAAGTAACTTTGATGTTGCGACGATGACTGAGCTTTTGCGCGAAACAGAGGAACATCATGGCAAGTACGAACCAACGGCTCCCAAGCACCACTGGTCGGGATGGTACGCCGCCTATATCGTCGCGCGTCAGAACGGCAAGACTCCAGAAGAGGCTGCTAAAGAGGGCAGGTTCCAAATCGAGGGCGCACTAGCTGCATGAAGAACTTCGATGCCATCATCATCGAGACACCAAGCCAGCCCGCCCCTGGCGGCGCGATTCAGTCACGTTTTGCTGGATGTCAGGTATCCGAAGGCTCCATGCACGGTCATCCCGTGTGCAATGCATAGTCATCCGACGGTTGCGGAATATCTGCCCACCGTTTAGGGAAAACTGGAACATTTCTCGCGGGATTTCGTAGATGCCGTCTCCGGAACGTTCGCGGGTTGCGGTGGTCAAGTCTATGAACTGGATCTCACGACCCAGCAGACGACCCTCAGAAACGACTTACCATTCCCCGGACTTCAGGTAGGAGGCAATGTTTTTTCTCGAGACGCGGCTGGAGATCGCGTATTGCTCGCCGGACACAACTGTGGCGGCTTCGTTTGACAGAGTCTTACGGATACTTTTACGAACGGTTACGGACTGCCGGGAAACAGCGCCAGCATTTCCGGGGACGGTCACTGGTTGGCAGCCGATTACTATCGTCTTGACGCCCAGTCGATCTCTCACATTCAAGCCCAGGTGCCAGAGTTTTTCTCGATTTCGCGCGAATTTATCGATTGGCCGGGGGAGAGGATGAACGCATCGGGCAGCCTCCTCTACACTCCAGTTCCTCCTGCCTTTCCCCCTGCCGAATCGAACGGAATTGATATCACTGATACCAACAAGGAACGTGGGTGGGAAATATCCTATTAAGCGAGCAGATCCACCTTGTTCCGAACAGCATGGATTACGACGAAGCTGGGAACCGGCTATTTGTGATTACAAACAAAGGTCTAGCGGTCGTGCAGACGCCACCACCGCCCATTTCTATTGGATATCTGAATCCGGCATCTGGTTCGGCATTAGGAGGGACTGCTGTAACGATCCGCGGCAGCGGCTTTGAGCAAGGAGCCACGGTGCGGTTCGGGGGAGTGGCCGCAAACGCGACGTTCATAGACTCAAGTACGTTGCAGGTCACAACTCCTGCTGGCACACCGGGAGGTTTCACAGTATCGATACGGAACCCTGATAGCACTTCGTACTCGTGGGATGCTGGGTTTACCTATCAATGAGGCAGTGGAAGGAGTAGGTTGCGGCTGCTTGTCTCCGTGCCTGATTCTCGGCGGGATAGCATACCTGACATGAGAAGCGAAAACCGGCGGGATCACGCTCTGCTTCGTTGTCGGCGTATGCTTGTGAAACTGTGGAATCTGGGAGGATGAAATGAGACTCATTCGTTTTGCCGCAGTTTTCATAATCTGTGCCGCTGCCCTATCGGCAAGTGCCCTATTCAAGACAGCACAGAAAGACTCTACGAAGCAGGCCACCCAAAAGGACGACGTTCCCAAGTCGATTGCCGAAAGCGTTGGCGCGACGCTCCAGTTTGCCGAAGGAAACTTTCTCGGCGTGGCTGAAGCCATGCCTGAGGAGAAATACGGATTCATTCCCACTGCCGGTAAGTTCGACGATGCCCGAAGCTTTGGAGAACAGATAAAACATGTCGCTTGCGCGCAATTCGCTTTCTTCAACGAGTTCGAGGGTAAGAAACCGCCAGATGATTGCGAAAAGGGCGGCCATGATCCGGCGAAGACAAAGGCTGAGCTGATCAAATATTTAAGGGACTCGTTCGACTACTCCAATCGCATCCTGGCTACATTGACGGAGAAGAACGCGCTCGACCGCGTCGAGGGCCGTTACGCTGGACCGAACACGAAGCTTGGCATTTCGATTATTGCCGTTTGGCACATCACGGACCACTACGGACAGCTTGTCGAGTATCTGCGTATGAACGGCCTCGTCCCGCCGTTTACGCAGAAGTATGGGGTCAAGATTCGGTAACGCTCGACGATTCTCATCGGACGCATTCTATGGTGCTGCTCTTAAAAAGGATGTTCCATCCGGCAACTAAATGCACACCGCCGACAGTGCAGTTCGTTCCATACATTCACATGCTTAAAGTGCGAACGGGCTTTATCGAGGCCGCAGCTCGCCTTCGCTGGTAACAGGCCTGCGCACCGGCGCCGATCACAATCATAGGAACGAGGTACGGATGTAAGGAGCCAGGCATCGCTGTGAGTAGCGGTCATTTAGCTGCTAGGCACCTGGCTTCGCTAAGCATTGCGCAAAGAAGCTGGTCACCCCAATATTCCGAGCCCCGGCATGTCATACGGCGACTGGTTCCTTGATGTTCCGCCGTTAAGCGAATGGATCGGCCGAACGGCGAGCCTCGAACAAGAAAGATTCAGAATTCCTCTCGAGCTGTGTGCTCCTCGCGAAGGATGCGTATTAATGCGGCAAGCAAGACGAGTAGCACCGGCCCTGCAAAGATCCCGATCGGGCCGAATGTCACCGCTCCTCCCATAATGGATAACGAAATGAGCATAGAGTTCACTCTCGTTCGTCCACTCACCACGGCAGAGCGAAGGGTTCCTTCACAGATCGATGTAGTACCGGCGCACCAAATTAGAAGTAGGGCCGCGCTCATCCAGTGCCCGCGCAATGCCAACAGGACGCAAGCGGGTACCCACACTAGCGAGGCACCAACGAGCGGCAGACAGGACAGGACCACGACGACACTTCCCCAAACCAGCGGTGAACTTAGCCCAGCCATCCAAAATCCAAGCGCGATCATGATTCCCTCGGCGAGCGCCACGTAGCCCCCCATAGATATCGGCGATAACTTTTTCATTCACCGCAACTGCCAACTCGTGGGCTCGATTTGGAGACAATGGCAGCATGGAAAGAGCACCAAGGCGAAATTCATCGCTGCGTCGTAGCAACGAAAATAGGAAAATAGACGCCACGGCAATGGTCGCCATGGCCCCCAGAAATCGCTGGCCGAATGACGCAACAACCGCCAGCACGCGCTTTCCCGCTTCGCGTGCACGAATTTCGATTTCAGCTTTCAATTGTTCCGGTGGGGTCCCGATAGTCTCTGCTGCTTTCAGCATCACTGGATCCAATTTGCTGCCAAGTTGCCGTGTTACCCAGCGGCTGCAAAACTGAACTGTAGATATTTGTGGCTTCAACCGCGAGCCTGACGTTGATGAAAGGACAAAAGGTACCAGGATCAACAAAATCGCCAGCACAGTGGTAAAGAGCGCCGCGATGTTCGTATTACGAAACATTCGACCAAACCTCTTGTGCAGCGGAAAGAAGATGATGGCCATGATGAGAGCCACGAACACAGCCTTCAGGAATGGCCGAAACGTGATGTACATTAGATATGCCACCCCGGCAGTTAGAAACAGGAGGGTTTGATACGAAACTCTTCGATCTTGCCATCCGGAGAGTCGCGTTGTCGGAGTTGCAACTCGATTGACCTCAGCGTCAGCAGGGCTCGTTTCCACAGGCGATACCGGATCCGGAGTAGGCTTGACGAGCTTTGGTTTCCCGGAATGCATCTCGTGACCTGATTAAAGGGCTGATGATTACCAACAGATGGTGCGTTAAGCAATTGTAAGAAACTGACAGGTCTGATGGGGCCTTAGTTCTGCTTGATCAAGGCAGCGGCCTTCATGCGTGGTTCCGTTTCACAGTGCTCCTTTTTGCCTGTCGGATGTGCTATTCAACCGCTTAGGTCGCGCGTGGGTTTGCCGGGGATACCTGAGGACAGTCTGCTTCAAATCGACGAGGTTCACCCCAAGCACCAGCGGATCGTTTGCTACTTCACTCCTGAGGGTGCAATTTCACGAAGGTATATCTTCCCGTGATTTGGAAACGGGGATCATTCGCACTCGCTCCGCTCTTCTGCTCCACCCGCCCGTAGAGAAACTCGGCGCCCAGATCCAAGCTGCCCACCGGATTCCAGATCAGGTTGAATGACGAATAGGCGCTGTTGTGAAAAATGTTGGCCGCCTGGAAGGCAGTGTTCTGCAGCTGTACAAAGCCAGCTGTGGCGCTTGACCGGACCGACGACGACCAGTAGTGCTGATAACTGCCATAGGTCCCAAAGAGCGGCAGCGCTCGCAGTGATAAGTCCGTCGGCGATACCGGGGCAGCATCCAGGTTCAGGCCCGCCGAATCCCCCATATAACGAGCGATTCCATGCCCGTAAGCAACGCCTAGAACAATGTTGTCCTTACCGTAAACTTTCACACCGCCCGTCGCATTCACACCCCATCCGAAGACGGATTCGTGCGTCCCATCTGGCAGCTTCACCCCCAGATCTCGGAAAACGCTCGCCAATTGGATATGACCCCGTTCCCATTCGTTGCGAAATCGGAGGGTACCGTCCGGAGCGGGAGTAGACGGCGTGACCGGCGTGCCCGCGACGGAAAAAAGAATGGAGGACGAAGGGACCTCCAGCGATACATAGGCACTTGCACCGCCTCCGAGTCCGAAGCCGTATCTCACCTGCGGAACCCGTACGCTGACTCCAGAATTTGCTCCCTGAGTGTCCAGCGTGTCGGCAAACGCATCGGGGTCCATGAAGTTGGTAAATGTTTGGCCTACGAGAACGTTGTCCAGTTGGCCATAGAAATGCCGCAGCCGTGGCGCAGTGGTGCCGTTGGGACCGACAAAATCGAGCTGGATGAAGGTCCGTGCCACCCCGTGGTCACCCACTGGAATGAGAAAATCTGCCATGGCGCGGCTCCCGCGCACGCTAGCGAGGAAATTTCCGGGGCCCGACACCGATGGGATCGGTATCGACGAAGGGATAAACGCATCCCCTAAGGTGGTCAATCTTGGGTCATAAATGAAATCCGTTCTTACCGATCCGTTGAGACGCAGCATCGTGCGGGTTCCTGGCAGGAGGAAGAACCCAGGCTCCTCAGGTTCGAGCGGTGCATTGTAAAGACGCGGTGCGTCCGACTCGTCCTCGTTAAAGGTTTCGTGCTCCGCGGTGGCTTCCCCTACCGCTTCGTGTTGTTGCTCGGGAGTGAGCTGTATGACCGGAGGCCGTGTACTCACGATGGAGCCGGTACGCGGAAGCTTCTGCCCATGAATGCCATCCAATTCGGTCTGAATTTTAGCCATCTCCGCTCTCAAATCATCCATTCTGGTCTGCAGATTACGAATCGTCTCCTCTTGCGTCTTCTCAGTCTCCTGTGCTGAGAGTCTCGGGCTGTAAAGCAGCACCGCAAGGAGTAGGCATAGAATTTGCTGCTCCTGCCGCATTGATTGTTCTCCTTTCGTCGGAACGGTGGACGTGACATCCACAATGTGAAAGTAGTTAGTGAAGTAAAAAGCAGAAGAGCCCGACGCTATTACTCAGACTGCGCTGGCAGGGGGGCTGGAGGAACTGGGATATTTGCCAGGTAGCCTAAACGTGTTACTCACAAGAAGGGACTATTGTGAAAGTGTTCTTCAATTTATTGAGCCAGGCCAGACTTGCACCCGTGCGTTTACAAAATGCAAGGCCGTGCTACTAGTCGACGGCTTCCCCTCATCTGGTACAACTGCCAGTTAACGTCCCCGCGTTTATAAATCAAACTTGGACACCAATTCGCAGTTGTTTTCGTAACCCAATCCACAGCAGTCGAACTGTTGGCAGCTTTTGGTAAGAACGCAGGCCAGCGCCTTTTGGAGATGGAAGGTGTCGTCCTGGTCAATTCGCGGTTCATTTCAGGCTTGCCTAGACTGAAGGGAACACATCCTTCCCCTCGTTTTCGTTGCAAAGAGTCGGCTGATCGGTTCAACAAAGGAGGTCTGATTGTGGCTGAGAGAGCTCGAGTTACCCCCATTGCACCGCCGAAGCCTCAAAAGACACGGATGGAGAAAGTTCTCGACACCATTGAGCGCATTGGCAATAAGG